>Ga0209281_1000175_pt1:47500-127500 | contig 151623 bp, 95 predicted proteins | sample MedtruBG_FD_187514 | JGI IMG/M metagenome (GOLD analysis project Ga0209281, IMG submission 187514) | Root nodule microbial communities of legume samples collected from California, USA - Medicago truncatula BG (SPAdes) (version 2) | ecosystem: Host-associated > Plants > Roots >...
ATCAATAGCACCTAACCTATGCCGATTTTGGCGGACTGTGCTCCACCCCGGTGAACTCATGCGGTTCCGACGTGCCCCGAGGCCAGAGGCGAATCCATTCACGGTCCGTAGGACCAACACCATTCGAAGGTGGGTGGCCCCTAGAACAGTCATGTTTGACTGGGCTTACACACATTCGCTCACTTACGCTGTCCCCCCTCAGCTCACCCTAGCCCCGGGCCTTTTGCTCTTCTAACGTAAGCTCCAAGGCTTCACACCAAGTCTTCACTGACAGAATATGCATGCTTAAGTAGGGTCAGGCAGAACCGTTGTTGCCTGATGGGAACTCCCCCCATATTGCTATCAATGTCTTCATGTCGCACGACCTCTTAACATTACACCACTGAATCCCCAATCCTTTGCTTGCTGTGCAGTGACAGTACCGATATCCACTAATCGTTGTTTCCAGATACGGTTGCCGGTTGACATCTCTTCTAATTCGTCGATACGAGAAGCAAATTGTTGTGTGAAGGAATCAATATCTCGACATAAGCCAAGAGGCAGATCTTGTGCCACTCCACCAGGTCGTATGAAACTGGCATGCATCCTGGCTCCCGAGACTCTTTCATAGAATTCCAACAATTTCTCCCGCTCCTCAAAAGCCCACAGGGACGGAGTTGATGCTCCCACATCCATAGCATGAGTAGTTAAAGCAAGTGAATGATTTGAAATTCGAGTTATTTCACGGAATAACACTCGTATATATTGAGCTCGTAATGGTACCTCGCAATTCAAAAGTCTCTCTACGGCTGAAGAATGAGCGTGTTCTTGGGCCATCGTAGAAACATAGATAGGGTCGACGACGGAACGAAGAACTCACCCTATATACAGCTTTTTCGTACACGTTCACTTGCATCACATACACAAGTGCTCTCTGAACCGTGCAATAAGGTCACCCATAACACGGCTCTCCCACTTGAGTGACCTTAGCCCCAGGCAGGCCATGCTATTCAATGATATTGGAAAAATGGCAGCGTAACGTAACAGTATTGAAAGCTGGTCGCCTTTTGAGGGAGGGAAAGCTTTTCACTTTCAATAGGAGCCCTACTTCCCTCTTTGCGACCTCATCACTTCAAAGCGCAAACCCATTTCTTTCTGAGTCACCGGGCGGAGCGCACCTTTGGTACTTTGCTTTTAGCTTTTTTAGGTTATGCAATAGACGGGAGGCTTAGCTCAGGATCCCCCCTGCTTACAGAAATGAATGGATCTGAAGGGGGGGCTGGGTTATATTTCCGGGCCGGGCGGGAGGTGAAGGCCATAAGAGAAGATTGCCCTCCCGGTAAGGAAGAGAGGTGCCAGGGTGCTGTCATCTATCTCGACCTGTTTCCCGAGGCGTTGAAAATCCAGACCGGCTCAGAGAATCACTGGCGCTATTTAGCCCTTCGTTTCGCCATTCGAAGTACTACCTCTGCCTTCCCTTTTTGTAACATACCCAGGCGCCCTCCTTTCCAATCACTAAGAAAAAAAACCAATCAAAGCCAGCCCTATCTAAGTAAAGCTTCGTCTGTTATTTTCCCGGCCCCAGGGGAGTTTACTCAACCCATTCCCCAGTCTTCCGCACAGCTCAAGTAAGTGTGCGACTCCGTATGAGGACCTCCTTCCCTTCTGCCCACTCTCTGTTCACACGGTTATCAAAGCAGAGGAGGAAAGGTGGGCAGCAGGTACCACGAGCCCTCTGTCCCACACATCTATCCAGAAGCAAGTGTAGTTCACCGGTTCCACCGAATGCTCCTATCTATCGGCAAAGATCGTGTGAGTGTGCAGTTATGCTTCGGATGCTTCGCCATAGAATAGATCGACCCAGTTCCTGTTCTTTTCCGGTGCACTCGCTTTATATCTCCGACACACAAGGAAGGACGCGGTGGGAAGGAAGCAGCCCTAGCCTCTGTCCGGCCGATCATTCCGCTGGCATCTTGCATTCACGCCTCCGTTTGACTGCCGCTCGGGGATGGAGTTGTAGATACGTTAGTCTTAGCGGATCGTTGGCTCCACCTGTTATCTCCTTCTACGACATGCTGTTGTCGTCGCCATATTCAATATGTAACTTAGTCATCTCTGCCTCGCTGCGGGTCAGCACCTCCGAAAGAAACGGAGGACTCCATTCAGTGACTCCGCGATCGCCCTCTAAACGATCAGAATAAGGTAAAGCTTGAAGATAAGTTTTGTACTCTATTAATTTCTCAGTCCCTCTAGTCGGGTGGGCGCCGGCCGGTCTTTCGACCAGATCCCCCTAAAAACCGTACGTGCGGGTCTCCCCGCATGCGGCTCACGCCATTCGAGGTGGCCCAGCCCAGCATTCATTCGCAAATCCTGTAGTGAAATTGAGACTGCTCGACCTCGGAAGCTAATTCGCGTGTAGGCTGCGCTGTCTGTCGTACCGTTGACTCTATCTATTCATTGAATTTACTTTCATTATTTTTTTTTGTTCCCTCTTTTTCCAAGAATTAATGCACTTCCCCTTGACTTCAGAGGGCCTTCTCTAATAGGGGAAAAGCCTTCCATTTCCGTCAAATGACCCGGCCCCCCTGGCTCTTCCACCGTCCTGGCTCCCTTTCCTACCTATGCTATGCTCCCCCGGCACAGGCCTACCACGCTTCGCGCCTGCGGCGTTTTCGCCGGACGGTCTTTGCCAGTAGTGCCATCCTCCCCGCTGGCTGTATGGGCGGGTTGTCCCTCGCTGCTGCGTTCTGTTAGGCTATGGATTACAGGAACAAATGTAGTTGAATGAGACAGCAGGCGGGTTACACGTTCCGCTGTGCCGAGATGTGAGGTGCAGGTGGTGATGATCACCCCGGGGTATGCGCTAGCGCCCTTGACAGGCACTCCAGGACCCGCCAACGCTCATGAAAACCCGGGTCGGTCGGTCCTCCATTCATCTGACCGGAGGTGTGGATAACGAGGCCACCTTCACAACCTTCTCCCTTCTGTCCTTATGTTGTAGTAAGGTAGGGCGGTTCGCTTGAGTTGCTCAACCGCCCCTTAGCCCGGTGCTCGTGACGCGCTACGGGACCTCCACCGTGCCGGGGGACCAAGCAGGGCATAGCTAGCGGCATAGGAGCCGACTCGGCGTCAGCGGCTTCGTGCCGCACTGGAGTGATCCAATATGTGGTTCCGCACGTTCCACCACTTCTCCGTTCATTTCCAATACTGATCGTGAAACACCATGAGCAGCAGGATGTTGAGGTCCGAAATTCGAAGTGAAATTTTTGATTTGCCCGTTCCTAGTCGTCATGGGAAAAAAGGAAGAAATAAGAAAGATATTATTCCCTAAGAGCTTGTCCAGTACTACCTGTACCAGAAATGCATCTCCTTGCGTGCGAGAGACTTATATGCCAAAATTCCAAGTTTCTTTCTTTCTCCAAGTCTTTTACTTTTCCCTTTTCCTAGGTTTGCTTCTTGAACTTGAACGACCGGTTGTTGAGTCTTATTCCCCCATATGATCTGAGAAAGCCTCCCAGATAGGCAGTTTGCTCCCCAGTGTAGGGGTGAACCTGTCAAGAACAATAGTTTGTAACGCGCTTAAGGTAAGGCCGGCTGTTAGCAGTCGATTCGGTAATAGGAAAAGCAAGACCTTTCAGAGCAGCTTTCACTCTCATAGCAAAGAAAGAAGCAAAGCAATGCTTATCAAACGTCAAACGTTAGAGAAGGAAAGGAGCTGGTCAGTATAGGGCATCAGTAGCTTCAACTAAAGAATCAGTCGAAACGGACACTTAAGCTAAGCTAAATCCGCAACAGAGCGAGTAGCCAGGTGTGAGTGTTATGGATCTAGCCCTTTACGAGCTGCAGAGCTAGACAAGCAAGCAAGAAGGCTCTTTTCAGCCTTTCCGATTTCTTTTATTCTAAAATACGCTATTTCTTGATCCATTTCTTTTCAATGATAAGCAATTCATGCACAATTCAATTCTTTCCACGCTCGGTTCAAACTCAAACCAACAAGACGGGCAATCCTCTCGTAGACTGAGCACTATTAGCTTTATATTATTCTGTACATACGGCCGTAAATTATTGTATCATTATATACCATATCCATCTAAGATAAGATCTCCTAGGGCACAAAGCCCATCTTGCTCTCCAATTCTACAAGCACTAACCCAATCTCACTGAATGAAGTTTCACATCTTTCGTCTCAACTTGTCGGACCGCTCTCGAACCCGGGTGGGGAAGGAAAAGGAAGATGAGGGTGAACTTCAATGGAGAAAGAAAGCACTCGATGAGAAGTTCTATACCGGGACAAAGATGATGATCACCAGCAGAGATAGTAATTCGAACCTTAGAGCATCCCTACTGTGAGAGAGAAAAGTGTCTGGTCTGGTTTCTCTTTCTAGCTTATCCTGATAGTGCGGCCTCTCTCGGCTCTATCAGAGAGGGGCTTTTGTCTCGCCAACTCTTCTCGTTCTATGAGGAAAGTAGCTAAACAATTGGATTTTATTGGTTTTGCTTCGAGTACCCTTCTGTTTAGTCATACATAGTTGCAGCGCATTGATGGTCTCTTAAAAATCCCGATCTTCCTAGTTGGAAGACATTCTTCATCGTGATAGGGATAGAACCGGGGATAATTTGTGATATGGATCAATTGAGGCTCCTAGACTGGAATTCTTGAAGGATCACTTCCTTCCTTAGCGCAAGCACTAAGTAAGAGACCTACCTTTGGTTCCTATTTTGTTTGATTAAAAAAGATAATTAAATGTTGGGACCAGGAAGACAGCCCACCGCTAGGGCTTGCTTTGCTCTCGCTCCGCTTGCTCCCACCTGTCTTCTCCCCACAATAGTGAAAGATCTTTCACTTCACCATAGCCGCTAACCTTCTCGGAAAGTTAGTTACTCTACCCACCCTCCAGCTTACCCACCGTACTACCCGAAAACCACAGCTCGCCGGCTCATTCTTCAACAGGCACGCGGTCAGAGCTCTCCGGGAGCTTACGGTTTCATGTTCTATTTCACTCCCCGATGGGGGTTCTTTTCACCCTTCCCTCACGGTACTACTTCACTATCGGTCACCCAGGAGTATTTAGCCTTGCAAGGTGGTCCTTGCTGATTCACACGGGATTCCACGTGCCCCCGGGTCAGAGCATAAGCTAGTGATGCTTTCGGCTACTGCTGTGCAACATTCGACTGCTTCGCCGCTTCCAGTACACCTTGAATTCTCTTTTGTATCGCATCTTTTCCTCGGACGGCAGTACACTCTGAGCGTGCATCCTATCTATGTGCATTCACCCTCTCCTAACAGGATAAAAAAAGATCCAAGCCCCAATACTAACTAGTTGAACTCAACCCTTAGCTCTCACTTTAAGCATTGAATGAATCCCTATGGCCTAGTTCAATGATTGAGTACTTGTGCTGTGTAGCCATAGTTTAATAGTCTTTGTTAGGGCACCCTTAACCTGCTACATACGACTGGAAGCAAGCGTGCGGGTCAGCGAGTGAGCGATTAGTAGTACATTAAGGGGGTTATCGATTACCGACTTATCCTTCCGGGATAGAGAGTATGCATTGTACGATAGCTAAGTGTTAAGCGGGCCAATTGCATTGATTTATTTCGACCTTTAGGCAGTTGGTCAAACAGCCGACTAAGTAGCAGGAATTACTTGACCTCAGCCTAACAACCTTATACTAGTCCGATCACTTATTCTCGCGGGCCTGGAAGGCTGCATTGGAGTATGCACGTATATCGTAGTATACATACAAGGTTCTTCCCTTTCTCCGGGAAGACTTTCCGAATAGAGTTTGTCTGTCTCCCCTTTCCGGCGGTCTTGGTTTTGGAGAATGCTTTGGGGTTAACCCCCTCCTGTCTGCCGCTAGGAAAAGCTCTTTCATCAGGGGTTGGGGGATTTCCTAACAGGTTTGTCCAGGGCGATCAGGCCCTTCCTTTTCATCTGTCTTCTGCCACCAAGTACGCGTACTACCAGTACCCCTTCAGCCCTTGGTAGAATTTCCTTCTTAATCCGCTTAAGCAGAATTAGAAAAGGCCTTTTAGCTCTTTTATGAAGGAGAAGCGCGTATATCTTTTATCTATGCTTGGCTGGTGGAATAGATAATTGCATTTTTTAGAAATACTAAAAGCTGGCGATGACTTGTCAACTCAATCGAGATCGATCGCTTTCAAGTTAAAGATGTTTTCAATTCCCTCCCCAAATATAAGAGGAAAGAAGACACTAAAAGTACCTTTTCGCTAGTAAGATCCATACAAAAACAAGTGCGTCTCACTGTCACGGGAATAGACAGAGAGCGATTGGAAGCCGCCCGCGGTGCTAAACTCTAAACTAAAGCTCCGCGATAATAGAGTTTAGTTTTTTCTATGGTCCGCTCAGAATCCGGATGAGTTGACTCAGGCACAGATCCATTTTCCCTCTGCCTCGGCGTCACTCCAATAGCCGATGTCGGGCAAACGATTTCTCTTTATTGCCTATCTCTCTAGAAAGGAGTAGTAATAGAAGGTTTTCATTGGGTATGAGATTTAGTGCCGATCCGGGATACTCCGAAGGGCTACTAGGTCAGTCCATTGAGGGAGGCGGAAAAGGCCATCTCTCCATTATCTTTCTTTGGCTTCCACCGGCCTGGCAAGGAGGCTAGAGGAAGGAAACTGCTCAAGTGAGCTTGAAGCAACAAGGGCAGTGGGTTCAGTTCCCACGCGGGGAAGAACGTTCATAAGTAGAGCTGCTCCTGCAGTTCCAGGGAGATAATGTATTTTATAATATGTTCTCAAAAGCAAGATGAGCTATGAGAAAGAGCAAGAACCCGGAGCGATTGGCTGAACTTACCCTAGCTCGAGCGACAGGGCGGTTGATCAAGGGATACCGGAAAGAGGCAAACAACAGAACCTCCGGGTTTGAAGCTTTTCATGTCGGGAGGTCAATCGAGGGTTTTGGGTCAGTGAAAGCTCGAGTGCCCCCTTCAAAAGTAAGGTGTCGGGAATGCAACCAGTGAGGTGACCCGTTAGGGCGGATGAAAGAAGTTATCCTGAAGCAGCGTCAAAGGCCCTTGTAGGCCCTTCAACAGGATTTTTTGTCGTGTAATTCGCATTCTGTTTTGGCTACTCACGAAACTCTTTATCCTTAATAGGAAGAACTCCCTTTAGAGGAAGGATACAAAGACCAAGCCTGTCTTTCTCTCTGAAAAAGGGCATATGGGGCAGGGCAGAAAGACTATTTATGGGGACTAATCTGCTAATGAATGAAGGAAGGAGACGGCCTTAATTGTCTATCCAAAGGTCCGCCTTGGGTGGATTTAGGCGAATCAAGTGGGTGGGAATGATCCGAGCCCCCTATTTTAATTTCAGTAAGGTTACTTAGGTTTACAATAATTCATTTCAGTAGTGCGTTACCTTGCAGCTCTATCTATCGGGTAGTCAGTCTCTTGGTCAAAAGCCGGTACCTAATTCCCCTGCAGGTGGGCCGATCCTCGTCTAGCGGTGGGAACCGGCTGGTATGGATCAATTGCTTGCCCTGTCTCTCTTCTGTTCAACCATCGAGAATCCGCAGTTATCTTTGCTCATTGGGTGGGCGAAGGAATCCTTTCTATTGAATAAGGGCTTTGATAAGCAGGCCATTCCGTTCCAGTTAGCACTAGTAATACCTTATCCCGCTTTTCCGATAGCAAAGGGCCTTCTAATTAGCGTGCTTAACCCGGCAAGATCCGAGATCTGACCTAGTCCTGCTGACCCGCTACCCTTGAAAACATACTTTTTGCCACCTTACGACTGGTGTGAAGGAACTTATTGCACATATTTAACATGGGGAAGGAAAGAGGAGGGAATAAAGCATATTTTAGGCATCGACTAGGTTGCCAATCAGATAAAGGCAATGAAATTGCAAGAGGATCCGCAATGGCTTGCTAGCGAGCTTGCTTCCGTGACAGACTTGCCTTCCTATTCTGCCGGGCTGATCTCCTTCGATTCCTATTTTATCTAGTGATAGGGAATTAGGGATCACTTCACCTTCCTTGCTCCCGAATATGATTGATTTAAGGATCCACCTTTGGCACCGCTCGCTGTTCCATTTGGAACAACTTCATTGACTAACTATTGACTAACTAAGGGAGTTAGGCTATCACCAGGTTAACTCCCGACATAAGGTCGACTAATATTTTTCATCTCCATTTTGGGTATTCGGGGAATGGATTGTTACTAAAAGGACTTGAATAGAATGAGGAGGACGACAGATAGACTCACGATCTAATAAAGTAAAGTCTTTGATATTGGTTCGAATCCAATTCGTGAGATGACAGTGATCTTTAGCTGATCATGCCCATAATAAAGGTTGTTCCAGCCGAAAGATGATCCCAGACCTGTCTGACCTACCGTTAGCTTTGCAGTACTCCCACCCAGGTAAGGACAGGTGGCATAGCGCAATCCTCACCGATGTGGTGTCCAGTCACAACCCTAATTTTCCACTTTCTTTCCTTGGCTTTCGAACCGTTGATTGATAGCAATGAGACAAAGAGAGAGAAAGATTCCTAGTCACTTTCCTTATTCAAAGGAAGAAGAAGAGCGGATGGATTTTTCTTCTATATAAAATAAAAAAACAACCGAATTTCGACTTACCTTAGTCTAAAGTCAAGAACGAATTGCCATGACGTTCCAATCCTATCGGTTGACAGTGGAGTTGTGTTGATGGGCAATGATCACCCCTGCAATGTAGTTGGTATTGGTTCGGTCAAAATGCACGACGGTGTGGTGAGAACTGAGGTGCGGCATGTTCCAGACATGTCAAAGAATCTTATCTCTTTGACCACTTTAGATCTTGGTGGTTGTAAATAAGTTTTCGGTGTTGGTGTTTTGAAGGTTGTGAAGGGTGCTCTAATTGTGATGAAGGCTCATCAGATTGGTAGATTGTATGTGTTGCAAGGGTCTACCGTTACAGGCACAGCTGCTGTATCTTCCTCCATGTCCTCATCCGAGGTTCAAGCAATTGGTCATCATTCCTGGCCGGCTGGCCGAGGTCGAGTTCTTCCCTTATTGAGAATCTATACGGCTTTCTTCGTCTCTATTATTTGATTTTTCAATAGCCAAAAACTTGACTTTCAGGTCTGCGAGAGGTCAATGTACTAGAGCTCATGCCCAAATAGGGGCTTTCTTTTATCTTGCATGCGCCTTCTCTTCCTCCCTCATTCAAATCAAAGGAAGCTTCATCGGGAAGGGATAGGGATGGCGCATTGGCTTGGTTGGCGGCTTGGCTTCGCTATCGCTCATGACTTGGTATAGAGTCCGTGTAGTCGGTGAGTACGAGTACAGCCTATGAAACAGGCTTTGAGTTCCATTACATTGCAAAAAAGAATTCCCGCCACTCTCCCTTCCAGTGAACCCCACGTGTCTGCCTCCGGCTTCGAAGCAAAAGAAGTGAAAATGAAGAAAAGGACTCGGCTTAACTTAACTTGGGTTCGGTTTACCTTGTTACTATTGGAATGATGGAAGTAGCTCTTCTTCCTCTTTGCGTTAGCGACTCTGAGCTCATAGGGAGCTGGGAATTTGCTTGGTTAGCTGGAGAAGGGATATAGTTGAAAGATCGGATTTTTTTAGCGCGCCTTCTGCCTGTCCTTTCCTGACTCTGTCGATGGTATGCCTGAGATGGCAGTCTTTCTCCTTGGCTTGTACTCGAGATTCCCTTTTTGTTCGAAATCGATATCTTCCTATTGCCTTTGAGAAAGGGAACGAAGGAATTCCGTCTGTTGTCACAAGAATTGTTCAAGTTGAATGCGAATAATCGATTGAATCCGATCTTTGAAGACTTGAAGGACTAGTGTCCAATCCCGGCCGATGTAGAGTAGTCCCTTTTGGGCAGCACTTCCTCGTAGGGAACTACCTATTGTCCTTCTTTCTTGTGGTGGAACCAGGGATTCACCCTCCCAGAAGTGATTACCGCCAAAACAAAAAAAGACATCTTGAATTTCCCACAAGAGTCAAACTATAATTGTATCCGACTCATATGGCGGCGGGGGCTGCGTTCCCCTCTCTTTCTGCTGGATGGGGGGCGCATCGGTCGGCTATGTCCCTGGACCTCCTGGCTTCCCTGTCACGTCCGAACGTAATCAGAGAAGACCTGCCCAAGCACCACCTTGTGATCCTAAAGAATAATATAAAATACAATCACAGGAAAGAGTACCCGAAAAAACCCTTTAAGTATCAGGGTCGTACGCCTGGAACTGTCGTACAATTTCGGCGATTCAAAAAGGAGTATATCCCTCTCCCTTAGTGTCTTTCCACTTCCCTCGTTCAGGAACAAACCCTTCGCCTAATTCTTTTGAGTCCCGGCCTGGTTTTTCCCCACTAACCAATTACGTTACGACCACTGAAGAAACTTGGTTGACGAACATGGTTTATGCGCCGCTAATGTAGCGGCTTGTCGAGCATTTGACAAACTCACACCATCCATCTCAAATAGGACTTGTCCCGCGGACACACGAGCAATCCAACCCGTAGGATTTCCTTTTCCTCTTCCCATTCTTACTTCTGTAGGTTTCCCGGTAATAGGGATATCTGCGAAAACTCTTACCCATATCTTACCATTTTTTCGGAATTGTCCGCTCATAGCACGATGGAAGTGCCCGATTATAGCCCGACGCGCTGCTTCAATGGCTCGATATGAAAGACGACCAGCTCTACAACTTTGAGTGCCATATCTTCCAAAACCTAGTTTTGTTCCGTCTGGTTTGCAACCCCTACTACATCTGCCTTTACGATATTTACTAAATTTCGTACGTTTCGGATATAGCACGTCCCTTTTTTTTTTTACTATATGAAATCCACACTTTGACACCTGATATTCCGTAACGAGTAGATACTTCCGCAGAAGCATAATCTATTTTCTGGTTAAATACATTACGAGATGTTTTTCCATACTTTCCGCATTCAGTTCTAGCTATTTCTGCGCCTTCTGATCGACCTGAACAACATATACGGATCCCCTCAACCCCTTTTTTCATTACTAATGGAATATCCTTCACTATTCTACTAAAAATGGAACGAAATGACCTTGTTTTCTTTCTCAGTTGAAAAGAGATGTCTTGAGCAATCGGAGAAGCACTTTGATAAACAGATTTGATCTTGACCGACTCAATTAAGGTATTAGTGTTTGTTCTATTAGACAACAAAGATCGCATTTTTTTCACTTCGTTCAAATAAGAGTTGTACCCGTACGGAATTTTTCTGTTTCTCAGTATGATCTCTATCATCATCTCTATTCCCTTTATCCACTCTCCTATCCTACCTAGGTCTATTAATTTATCTATCAATTCCATTACCTTATCCTTACCCATGAGGTTCCAACATTTGATCCTTAATTGACCTAGGAGTGGTTCCCGGGCATCCTCAAAAAAAAGGTTCTTATAAATCCCAACTCTATCCCTTGGAAAGAAAAAGGTAGCACCGAAGAAAGGAAAGAGCGAGATGGTGGTTTTTGTTGTTCCCGCGAAGCGAAGATCATTCGCCAAGCGAATGAAGTGGGTCAACCTCTTTTTGGCTTCGGCCAAACACTTTTTCTCGCTGGTCGAGCTTTCTACAAAAAAAGCTATGCGAGAACGTATTCTCTTATCTAAGCTTCTTCCCTGCGCATTCGCTCCCCCCATCGTAGATGGTTCAGCCACGCCCGGTGCCACGAAATGATTGAGAACTACGACGGGGTCGAAATGCATTTGGTTCTTTCTACAAAAAAAGTATTGCATGACCGAATAATTCAAGGAGGGGCGCACTGCAGGGAGGGTCCTTTTAAATAGATGACTCGTCGGGCCGTCGGAGCGGGGGAAAAATAACTTAAAAAACTGCGTTTTTCTGAAGGAGTCGTAATTTTCTATCAGGAACGCTATGTCATTTACAGCCCCGGCGTATTTCGGATGCGCCCCGCTGACCCGAAGTGATTTAGAAAGATTCTTCTTTATCGATGGTGATCGGTCATGGTATCCATAGCGTTGCTTCTTTTTCGGCCAAATCCTAATTTCGTTTTGCTTCTCCTGGTCGTCGAGCCTGATCGACTCGACTCTTTTCCCTGCCCTCCGGCCTCTCACTTCGTTTCGTTCTTCGTCTTTCTTGTTGCTGGAATGAAGACACCCGATCGGCCCTACTTTCCCAAATGCCCACCACCGGCCCTTCTCCTTTCCGGGTCTGGATTTATCGCGTCGTTTCAGTCGTCGTGGTCGACGGGGAAGAAAGAAATGAATGAATGTTCTTTTGGGAAAATGTATAAGAATACACCTACCGAGACGAAAGCCAAAGGTTAGTCTCGCAGGTGGACGTATCGAACCGAAATAAGATCTCAGATTGACATCTTGATAAACTAATTTACCATAATAATAAATAGAGTCAATGGTGACTCCGCCGTGGGAATAGCCGCTTCTTTCTTGCTTGATAGAGGGGCTTCCATTCACCAACGCTGACTAAAAGTGCTCTCCGAACCGTGCAGGATAGTCACCCATCACACGGCTCTCAAACCCAACCTGTGGTGAATCCCGGGAGACAAAGTCAAAGCGCTTGATCCTTTGCCCCATACTTTGAGATGCTTCTCCCCGCCGATCAAGCTGCGACGCTGCTCGTGATAGGCTTAGCTTTAAGCCGCTATCGTTCGGTTCGAATAAGTCAAGTCCCCTCGGTCGGTTCGCTCTGGTGGTCTTCCCTTATCTTCTCTTCTCTTCTCTAACGTCCAGAGTTGTTCTGGTTTAAAAAAGGAGCACCGGCCGAGCGCCCTGAATGAATAATAAATGGACAGCAAAGGGAATCAATGATTCTTATTCTACCGAGTTGAAGTTAGCAACATGTCGATTACACACCGGAGGTTGGTAAGAACTGAGGGACAATGCCCCCCTAACCTAAGTGGGCCTACCAGCGAAACAACTGGTACTGGATCGGGGGTGGGGGGGGGGTTGGTTTCGTGCAAGGCCTTCGCAGCAGGAAGAGGCAGTTGTCATTTGAAGGGAAAGGCCCTTTGTATAGGGTTCCCTGCGCACCCTGATTCAACATTTCTATGTTCTTAGTCAAGCCTAAACTTATTGAAAACTAAAGCGCTAACGCTATAATAATTATAAAAATAGCAACCTTTCGCCTTATAAAACAAAAACAAAACAAGTTTACTTACTATTAAAAAAGAAGAAAGCGGCAACAAGCACCTTCTTTCTCAAAGTAAACTTTCTCGCTTCTTGCTTTAGAAAGATTGCAGCGTTAGCGCTTCTTGACTAATAACATCATAGAAAGTCAAGGCTCCTCTCCTTTTCTAGGAATCTACAACTCTCTTTACTGAGCGAGACTCCATCCATATCCCTACTAGTGGTTATATTAAAAATTATCCATTTTCTCATTTGTTTGACAGCCGGCTCCATTTTAGATAGGTTTTCGGTCTTAATAAAAAAATAGGTCAGGGGCGCGTCGGAACGGTCGGTGGCTGCTTAGTCTCATCCGAGAGTCTAATCTCTTTGTACTTTTTATTAATTTTTAAAATTAATAAAAAAAATAAGGGGGTCGATTCGATTTAGGCTCCTTCCCTTCCACTGCATAGCTGCGCTAGCAGGTACTACGAGCCCTCTGCCCCACGCATCAGCTCGCGTGGTTCACCGGTTCCACCGAAAACTCTCATTTGTTGAAGCGGAGCATAGTGCGCTTTAGGCGCCGAGCGAGAAAGGTCTCTTTCTTCTTTAGTTTCGGTTTATTCACTGATCTGAAACTTAGCACTTGTTTTATTATTGATTCCTGGGGCGGCGGCGTTCTTGAATGAAGTCTATCCGAACCGAATTAGCACTTCTCAGATCAGGCTAGGCCTCTCCAGCTCCGCAGGGCGCCGGGGCCCTGGATGCGCTAGCGATCGGCACATAGGGGGTGCCGGGTTTCTCGGCCTGGTATCCAGCACCTCGCGTTCATGATATCTACATTCAACTGTGCCCCGGAGACACGGTCGAAGCACGCCCGCCCGGTGTGCTTCTTTCACGACATGCTCAGGTCCCGGGTCTCTTCCAGTGGTCTTCTAGCGTTAGAAGAAGTCGTGTCCGTCCCGGACATCTGCTACGTCCTCCCATCCCAAGCTTTTTTATTCAACATATATAGGACAAACTGAAGGAAAAGACTGACCCATTCGGTGACTTTCGCGGTCGCCCTCACTGAACCGACTTGAATCTGAACTACGATTCAGATCGAGTCTTACCGAAATCGGATTTCCTTTTCGTGCCATATGCTTTGTGACTTTCTTTACTTTTTCCCCTTTTTTCTTCCCGGTTTAATATTTGTTCTAGAAAGTCTTCGTTTCGCAAACTCTCCAAATTGTTGACCAAGCAAGGTCGCTGAGAACACTAACGGAACACATTCTAATTCCCACTGAAGCTAGTACCTTATCCTTGACCACCATTAGCACAGCTTCGAATAACCTCTTTTTTTTACTGTCCACAACTATAGATGCTGCTGTTCATTTCTTTTTTTTTTGTTTGGCTACAACGGGTACGCTCTCTAGAAGATTTGCTCGGGGCTGTTCACTTTAACTTGGTCGCCTGGTATCTTTGAAACCTCTTTGCTTGCAGAGGCAGGAGTGCGTCTGAGAGAGCGCTTCGCGAAAGAATCGTGTGGCGCGGTGAAAGGTTTCCCGTTGGGGTTTCCGGCCCCCCAGGTCTTCACCTAATTGTGGAAGAGGGGAGGTGCATTGAGTATAAACTCTCCCTCGCGCCTTTCTTCAGCTTGTTCCTGTTCGTCTATTCGGGACGGGGCAGGCAGCCCACATACATGAAGAGAAGAAGAGAGGAGAGGGGGTTCCCTGATATTAAGGTGTCAAGGCGGTCGAAGAAGGCCACAAGTGGAAGCAACCGAAGCTTTGGTCATTCAACTCCGCCAGTCCGTGCTTGCTGTCATGCTGGCAAAAGCGGGGCTTTCGGCCTTACCTACTATTGGATTTGAACCAATGACTCTCGCCGTATGAAAGCGATACTCTAACCGCTGAGTCAAGTAGGTCAAGCTGAGTCAAGTCAGATAAAATAGACCCCTATAAGAAAGAGAAAGCGTTATCACTATACGAAATCTCGGCCTATTCACTCAGCTAGGGAATAAGACTAACCAAATTTCCCTATTCACAGAACCCAAGACTAAGGGCAAAGAGAACTTCCTTTGCTCCCTTCCTTCAACTTATAGGATGGAACCCGGACTCCTAACTAAACCCTATTCCGATTGATTGTCTCGATTTCACTGCCTTGGTTGGCCACCATGCCTACTTCTCTCCAATGCCTCCTTCTTAAACCCCTTCGTACTGCAATCCAATCAATCGATCGATCAAGAGGCTAATCTCTTTTGTTTGGGCCGGTAGCTAAAAGAAAGTCCTCGCCTTCTCTTGAACAAGGGAAGGGCAGCATAGCATTAGCTTCAATTGAACAAGCTCAACCTTGAAAAAGAAAGGTGGTAGGCCGAATAACCGTTGAACGCTTCAACTTGGCCACTGAAGACGGCGAAGGCTGGGCAAGAGACTAGGCCAACTTACTGCCATGGTTTAAGCTTTAGGCTCCATAGACGGAACTTTTTTTTTGAGGTATTAGGGAGGGGAGGACACCACTCAGCACCTAAGGTGGGGTTCAATGCCGGCCAAAAGAAAAAAAAGAGATGTATGGCTGAGGGGAGGAGAGAAAGAACGCATGCATGGGGATTCTGTCGGAGGTTCGATAATCTATGATAGGACATCATAGGCTAAGGAAGAATGAAAGGAAGTCCATTACTGAGAGAAGTGGTGATCTCGTCTTGCTTGCTGGGAGAGAGAAAGCTTCCGGACCACCATTCCAGCCAGATTGCGAGCGATCACTCAGCAATGAACACTAACTGAAAGCGGCCGGGAAAGAGTAGCCATCCCTTACGGGAATCGAACCCGTGTCTTCGACATGAAAAGACGATGTCCTAACCACTGGACGAAAGGGACCAAAAAGCCATTCTTCATATACCTCAGCTCCAAGAATAGAAGTGGTTCGTTTTGTTTCTATACGCAATTCAAGATTTCGTTTGTGTTCTGGCGATTTCTGATGTGAATTCGGCGGGTCGTCCCCCCTTCCTACGGGTTCCCCCATCAGAGCCCGCTTACGGCACGCATGACGCATGGTTACAACCTTTGCCTTAGCGTACAGCGACTTATATAGAAAGCATGAACCACCTCGAACTCACTCGATCGATGGTTCATGGTTCTACGTAATTAGTAGGATCGAGTTTCTACTCCAATCTAAGGTTTTTAGGGTTGTGAACTCAAGAGTACCGGTACGAGTTCTTTGAGTAAGGAACTGGTAGCTTTTACTTATGTCAATGAGTGAGAACAGTAGTAGTAGTAGATTGAGTTAAAGAGTTTGATCTTCCCCCCAAAAGGGATATAGAGGGCTAAGGGTCCTTTCTTTTGTTGTTGCACTGAACTAAGTAAGTGTCCTCTTCTCAGAGAGGAGGAGTTGCCTAAACCTAAAGGATTAGTTCCTCGAGTCTAGTTAACTCGACAGCTTAACACGAATAACGCGCGAGCTTTCCTCGACTATAGCGCGAGTAGAGTCTAGCTCGACAAGAGGAACTGCTTAACTTGACAATAGCTCGACTAGGTCGCTTCGCTTCCAAAAAGAAAAATAGCCCCTTTTATTTTTTATTGTATTAATTGTTTCTTTTTTTTTGTTACTTGTACTTGATTGAGTACAGGTAGTAGTAGTGGAGTTGAAGAGGTCGCTATCTCCCCAGTGAAGGCTCGCTTCGCAGACTTCACGAGCAAAGAATAGATATGACTTACAAAAAGGTGCCCATAAGTTTGCTGTCCTGTCTCTGCCTGTAGGTAGTAGGTCCCTGCTCTTTCCGATAAGCAGATAAGTTGAGGGGCTTGGCTTGCTTCCCAAAAGAAACTTCCCTTGCCTCCTCCTGGCCTTGACACTCTAGTTGTTGTAGCTCTTGTTTACTCCATGTTTTCCTTCTTTCTCTTGTTTGGAGTTTTGAGTCTGTCTAGAACGAGTGGAACGAAGTGCTTCCCTTAAAAAGCCCGAGTCCACGACCTAAAGAGGAGCCGAAGGGAGATGGCTAATAGATTGACTTGCTTTTTACCTTCCGTATTCGGCGGAAGTAAAACTTGATATCGGTGAGCTCCGTTTGCTTCGAAAAGATGTTGTTGGGCAGTAAGCATTTGCAAGAATAGCATCCCTATGTGGGGGAAGATCACGAAAGACAAAGATTATAAAGAGGGCCTCATGACGACTAATCCATGAGAGCCCGTATTTATGCTTTCATTCACTCGTTCCTCATGGTCAGGAGAGGGAAGATCTTAATTCTAGTTTTTGAATCCACTTAAGAATTTGATTGTGCCCATTGATTGTATGCCTAGGGAAAGAGCGATAGATAGAGGGGTGGTAACCTGACCTGGGACATCGATCTGGAGTTGTGGTCTCCTTCCCATCCTTGCGTATGCCTGGACCTAGAACGGAGGATCTGAACGAGAGAGTAGAGTGAAGGCCTGTAGTTGATACAGAAGCGAGAGCTGGATCAAGGCCTTTGATAGAGTGTCCTCCTATCACTGAAAATCCTTTCCTGGTCAATGAAATGAAAGAGACGAGCAAGACTTCAAGTTCCGTTATTACCGGGTGCAAGGCTGAGAAAGAAAGAAAATTAAACCCGAATCAAGATCAATGCGTGAAAGAGCAAAGGATTCTACATCACAGGGTCAGGCCCCAGGAGATGATACTCTCCGTTCTTTAATCAGATAAGGATGCTTTCCATGAATTGCTCCAGCTCTGGTGCACACCTGTTCTCTCTAGAAAGAGAATGTTCACTGGAAAGCACAGACCAGCTAAAAAAAGAGTGAGCTAATCAAGGGGAATACCTGTTCGAAAATAAAGTCCGATCGGACCAAGACGGAAAGATTCATACAAAGAGGGGATAAGAAGGGATAGCGCTTCGATCAGCATGAAATAAGGTAAGACCCGAAGCGTATAGTAGAAACTCCTTGAGTTAAGCATAAATAAGTACCCCAGAGGCTACGAGAAAGATCTGAGGGCGATCTCGCATTGCTGCCTCACAAAGCCCTTCCTGCTTTCTATACGCAATACTTCGTCTAGCCCCTCGTAGACAAGACAATTGCTAGCCTGAAAGTTGCTTGATACTAAGTCTATCTTCATTCCCATCCTGGCATGCGGAGGCTGCCAGTGCATTGTATCTAACCACACTGTGGCAAATCGATACAGGTTGCTAAACAGCTTACTATACCATACAAAGGCATATCCGGCTGTTATAGAATCCACAGCTATTGAATATGAGTATCCAATTCCATAATAGAAAGAGATGGGACTTGTTGGTTTTATTCCTTCACTTAAATCAAGGATCTTAGATCTTGCCGCTGTGATCTTTTCTCTTTTTTCAGAAGCTGGGATTGGGCCGGCTTTCCTTTCTTAACCAGGCTCAAGGGAAGTTAGAAGTCAAAGAAGCCTTGGTGCCTAGCGAAAGCGAGTTCTTCTTTCTTTTCTTGCTCGAAGGGTAAGCGGATCTGAGTCAATTCGATCTTTTCGGCACTTTCGAATGATTGTGTTTAACACCCTAACGATTCTGTTAAAGGGGATTCATATTACTGTTGAGCTGACTAAACTCAGTTGTCGGTTAGCGGGTGCAGGTCAAACGAGGAAAGAAGAGTTCCGGTACAACCAGACGAAATATCACTGATCATCCAGGCACAGAAACTCAACCAACTGTAGATGCAATCTTAATGCATTCTGGGATGAAGGAATAACCGATCTTCCCCACCTCGACTCTCACTCAACCGGTGGAACAGCTCCCCGAAACAGCGAGAGAAGCCGGAAAAGCGGAACTCGGGGAGCCCTCAGAACCTCGGTTTCGTCAAAAAAAAGACAAAGGAAAAGCACCTATCCGGGAGGAAGAGGAGGCCGAGTAAGAAGAGAAGAGGAAGGTCAATCTATCTTCATTCACATGTTTTATTTTCTCTGTTTGACTCAGAAGGAGGAGAAGACGACGTATAAGCTACAGAACAGAAGAAGAGGAAGCCGAAGATACAGAAAGAACCGTCTCCAGCGCACCAATGGGGAACGGGGCCCCCGAAAGGATTCTGATCATAGTCGTTCAGCGCGTCAAGTTGACACTATAGCTACAGGCAAGTGTTTAAGGTCGTGATTTCTCATTCAATGGCCTCACCATTTTTATTCCCATGTACAATACGACATCGGGGATTTCACCCGCAGGCTATACTGTCAAGCAAGGAAGGCGACCTCAAAGACTGGCGGCTAATTCGCGTGACGAAAAGCTAGGTTTTATTCCATCTCTAGTTTCATCGGATCATTCATAGATGACATGCTTATAAAGACTGCTGCTCAACGGCGTACGGCTGACGACAACGCAAGGCCGTGTACCGAAAAGCTGCCACCCAGTATAATGTACCAACGCCTTAATTTGACGGACGCGACGATGATAGCTACGAAATGTGCCGAGCCTATGTCCTTCCCCATCTAAGGGACAGTGTAGAGCGAACTTACCAGATTCTTCCCGAATCTTTTCAGACAAGGAGGGAACAACATCCCGGTCCGATGTTGGTTTTCCAACCCGACAGGAAAGTCTTCCCAAGCGCCCGACTCAACGAGAATATAGCCTCATAGCTGGCACGGCAAAGCGTATCGTCCCCTATCTTTATAGCACCCCGGACACCCAATTGATCGTTCCCCGATTTACACCCTAAAGCCCAGAGTTCTACCCGATCATCCCCAGATATAGATGCGTCACACAAGTAACTCTCTTCTGATCCGCGACCGTGACCTAATTTCTTAGGCGGCTGTGTCAAGCCAGTTCTCTGATCCGAGGGGGACTCTTGTGAAGTAAAGAAAGTTTCCAGGAGGAACCGAACTCCCACTCCAAGCTTTGGCATATGGAATAGAGTTTTTTAGCTAGTCTTATGATACTAGCTTTGCTTTATAGAGTACAAGAGCTTTCCCTATCAGCTGTAACTAGATAAGAAAGAATAAGTCCTGCTTTGCTTATTATAAATAAATAGAAAGTATAAATTGAAGACTTTCATTTATTTATATAATAAGGATTGCCAACAAAGCCTTTTTTTGTTTGGGTCCAGGGCTTCTTTGTTTCGGACAAGAGTGTCCAGCACGCAAGGGGAAATAGAATGCCCAAGGAAGATTAGCATGGGCAGAAGTGAGATTTTATTGGATTCCATTCTTGAGCCACTCACGAAGTCCGTGGTTAGGCTTGTTCAGATCAGAGGGGAGGCCATAATTTAGTAGCTTTAGGGCTGGTTATGAGGACATGGTCGGTGCTTTCATTGATTCCTTGGCACCAGATCCCTAATGTGCCGAGTGTGGAGAAGGGCTAGACGATCATGGGCACAAAGCCAGAGGAAGTCGTTCACTCTAGGAGTAGTTTGGGCAAATCCACTTCCAGTCACTCGATTGGAGTCTTTGCTGAGAGTCTTGATGAGCAGCCATATGGTAAGCATGTTTGCTTTTGAAGTTACCCTTGGGATCCGTCCTCCCTCTTTCTTCTTTTCCTTCCTGACGTGAACGGCCACTATTTATACTATATTGTGGGGGTATCGTGAGTGCGGAGCCTGGGGAGTACGAATTCAGTGCCATTCCGAAGAGATGGTGATAGGGAAGCAAGATATGTTAAGTATAGAGAGTAAGCCGGACCAAAATCTTACTGTTTGTTTTTCGCTACGCTCCTGGTGAAAGCGTAATTCGGTACGGTAGAAGGGTCTTGGCTTCTTTTCTCGATCTTCTTTCGAAAACTATGATCAGTCATGGCAAACTCCGGTTGCAATTTGTCAATAAGAAGCTGCATTTGAGGTGGAAGTCAGACTTCTGTGCTGTATGACGAGGAAGACGTGGGTTGCTCTTCAGCAGACCCCGCCATTCGATCAAGGGCTTTCCTACACAAGTGGCCTCAACAAAGAGTTGAACCTTGTTTTCGGGGAGCTGGAGCTCAGCTGGTTAGAGCAAAGGACTGAAAATCCTTCGTGGTTCGATTCCACTCCGAGTGAAGAAGTTCCAGGAAAGGCGGGATGCTAATAAAATTACTCGATGAAGACTCACTTTCCAGCGAACCTACGCCCGGTTTGAAGCTGTGTATTAGGGTAGGGATTTACTTTTTATTCCGTCTGACTAGAAGGTAGGACAGTCTTGTCTATTTACGACTGTGATTTCTGCCTAGCTTGCTCAGTTAAGTATACTTTAGGTTCAAGCAAGGGGTCGGTAGGAATCTGACTCCACATCGCTAACAAGCCTGTGATCTTTGAGCGTAGAAAGAAGTGAATGGCGTGGCAGTGAGGACTTTACTTAAGCATAGAATATGAATGCTTTGGCTATCCTATCCTTTCACTAAGATGCTTTCGTCCCTCGCTTCACTCTTTCCTATGATATCCCCAAGAGCTGAGTCAATAGCACCGGAGACACTGGGGGTATGCCCTTAACAAACAGTGGATAGGCAAACAAAGTAAAGCAGTAAAGGAAGAAGGTATTGCATTGGAAGAATGCCCGGGCCTTGACTTACCTTTACTTTAGGCATAGCATTCGCCTATTTCCGCGAAAGCCTGATCCGTGCGCTGATCCTTCTTTCTATAGTAGGAAGAAAAGATCGCAAGGGAATCACAAGTTCCATGGGTAAACCGAATCCGGGTATACCCTTTTTTAGATCATGCCTCCGTAGTTTTTGGTATTTAAGCCTTCCATTTCTCTGCGACTTCTGGAACGGATGGGACTTTTCCCTCTCCAACTGGACTAGAATAAAGGAGGGTCGGCCCGGCCTGTGATCGTAGTCCGATAGCTATTCCTGCCCCAACTTAACCAATGGGGTCCGGTAGTAAGGGGTAAGAATGAACAGAAGGCGACTAACCAATCTCTCTTTGAAACCAGATGCCCGGAGATGTTTGATTCGTAGGGCTAGGAGATCGGTGAAGAGGGCCGGACAACCAAGCTAAAAGTTCTTCCATTACGGCTACTCCGAAATTTTGCACTACCACCTTATCCATCCATTACTGGAGACGAAAGCAGCTATCCCTAATGCCTTGCCCCTCTCCCTCCAGTCGGGAGCTAAACCAGGGGAGTGATAAGAGAAGGAAGGGAAGAATCGGCTAGGAAAAAAGAAGATTTAATCGTGTTAATGCTAAAAACTCAAATACCCGGTATTCTCCGACATTTTTAATATCTTATACTTGGTTCGAATCCAATTCCTGGTAAGGAAGGCAAAGATTCTAAATAAATTCCAGGATGATGAACAAGATGCACTGCAGCAGCAATAGCAAGTCACTTTGGAACGACCCGGCATCGAGGTCTCTACTCCCCAACCGCACCACCAGGGGAAACCAAGCGAAAGAAGACAAGATCGAATCTCCAAGCACTGTCTTGTGCTCGTCTCGGTGAATGGACACAAAAGATAGATTTCATATTTTAATGAGAAAGCATTCTGAATCGGCATGAGCAAAAGCCCCCGTAAAAGCTTCAACAGGAAAAGCAGTTCAGCAAGACAATGGAAGCAAAATAAAAAAAAAAGAATTGGCGGAGAACGGAAGGAATTTACGAACGGTACGACCAGGGAAGCCCGCCTAGCAAAGCCAAGCGTGGAAAGACTACCTAAAGCTAAGACTCCTTTTCGGGTGCTGCCGGTCTGGATTGATGCCTTTCCTTCTTTCCAGGATTAAGGATCTCCCAAAAGAATGAATGACCTCACCTCAGGAACAGTCGATGGGAAATCCCGCCATGCCATCGAGGGGCTAGTGTGACCATCCATAGCATACGACGGGCGAGAGGGGTACGTGGTGGCTCAGTGTGTCTACCAGTTTCAGGTGAGGCTATTCGGAGATCCGGGGCGAGTCCCGATTCCATATATACGGTTAAGCAAGCCCTGCCGCCAGCTTCCACCCAGACGACAAAAAACGTGAGCGCCTGGCGCGAAAGGTTGCTTTGCTTTACTAAAAAAAAGAATATAAGGCGCGTTAGCGCTTTAGTTTTCCAATAAGGGGCGGAGCGAGCCTAGAATAGCAGCCTATTACGTTTTCAGGCCCCTTTACTTTTTTTTCTTTTTTAAATAAAGCGCTAGTGCCCCTAATCCTATAGAGTCAGGCTCTTCTGCTATCAATGAAACCGAAATAAACACAAAAACCCAGTGCGTTTTGTATAGATCGAGAGTTGTAGCTGGATTCTTTACTCATGACATACTGGGAAGAATTGCAGGAAATCGTTCGATAAGACTTCTCACTACTATTTGAAAATTATATCCGACGATCAAGACAATTCCCGCGAACTCTTTCATTTCAGTTTATTCTTCTTCTTACAAAGCAAATAGCATTTCCTATTGATTTGTCCCCTATCCTATAGAGCTGGACCTATTATGATTCTTTCTGAATTATCCGTCGCTTATGCTGTTCCCAAGGACTAGCAAAATCGAAATAGCGAAATTCTTGGGTCATCTCAATGGGTTCAGAAACCACACGTTTCTCTGGATCATCATAGCGTACTTCTACATATCCACTCAGAGGAAGGTCTTTTCGTAATGGATGACCCTCGAAACCATAATCTGTTGATATACGGCGTAGATCCGGATGATTGATGGAAGAAACACCAAACATATCCCAAACTTCTCGCTCCCACCGGCCGGCTGATGGAAATAGACTGACTACCGGAGATATTCGTGTTACTTCGTCTGCACTGGTTTGTATAAGAATGCGTGAGTTATACCGAGTACTCAGTAAATTATAGACCACTTCAAATCTTCGTTTTCGAGAGGGATAATCAACTCCGCAAATATCGATCGAAACTTGAACCCTTGTATAGGTATGCAATTTTAGAAAGCACAAAAATTGAAATAGGTAGTCCGTTTTGGTACCATATCTATTCCCATGTTCCGATCTTTCAAAATAGTAAACCCATTTTCCGGGTAAAGAATACAAACAATATCTTAATAAGAATTGGCTATCCATATAAAGATAACGAATGCTTTCTCCTCGTTCATATTCTTTTCTTGCTCTAATAAACTCGCACCAGCTTGGCATGATTATATATTCACAGTAAAAGTGATCCGCTTTGCTTTCTTTTAGCAAAGACTTGTTGTAATGTAACGAACGAATGTATGTGGTTGTTTACCAGAAATATATTGGACTCTTTTTTCTTTGTCGGCTGTAAACCAAGTAGCAAGACCGGGAATGAGCTTTACAACCTGGTTCCCAGTTCTTGAAGGGAGGGGAAGATCCCGCTACAGATCTAATTGCCTTGCCTACAACAGACAGATCTGGGGGCTATGGCTTTGAACGGCTCTAGCGAAAGTTATCTTACCGGGAAGGCGTGAACCCAGAGGTGATCTGGAGGTAGCTCGGAATAGAGATCCATCCCAGCCGGGGTTAGGAAGCTACCCTTCTAACATAAAGGGAGACCTAGTTGCTAACTTAACCTTAAGGAGCTTTGCAGCACTCCTTTCTCAAGTAGGGGATGCTAAAGTAGTTGAGACCCCAGAGGAAAGCACTGCAATCAGTCCTAAAGGTAGATGCGACTTCGTTCCTTTCTTTTCTTATAAGAGTGTTAGCGCACTGAATCTCAAGGCAATTGCACCTTAGCCCAATAAACGAGACAGGGAAGGCTCTTACACCAAGAAAGGCAAAGGCATGGGAGTCTTTTCATTTGGGCGTGTCATCTCAAAGCGAGATTGTGCGCATCTCTCTTATATATATGTAATTGTCTGTCCGACTTTTGATAGGTCGAAAGACAAGATCCATAATTTAGTCTAGTCAAAAAGGATCTATTATACGCGAATTCCTTGGGATCTATAGAGATGCGCTATCGGTGACTCGATTCTTTATCTTTATTTCCCTGTAACCAGAAAGGGCTCGACTTGGTCAGATGGGTGCGTGCGCTTCGGTTCGGATAAGGCGAATTTATATGCTTACACTAGAACTATGGCTCACGAGGAAGCCCTGGTCCTGACTAAGGAATGGGATCCCCGTACTTTTTTTCCTATTTTCTTTATTCTTTCATGTCGAGCTTTCGAAAGCCACTGGGGAGGGAGAATGAACGATCGACTGCTAAAGATCGTGAATAAAGCATTGATAGCTTTGCAGAGGAGAAAAACGATGATTCTTCCCAAAGGTTTTCCTTGCATGCTGAAGTGAACTGGGGCGGTACCAACTACGACTAGAAAGCGGTCACTCAGAAAGTCCGTTTATAAGGACTGCTCCTCTATGTGCTCCGAGACCCTCTCCTTGCTCGAGGGAAGATGTTCTCTGCTTCAGCCGCGGGCCGAACACCTGAATTCCAAGCAAAGGAAGATGATTCAGTGGAGTAATACACTGTGTGGGACGGAGTAAGGGCCCATCGAAGAAAGAAGAAAAGACTGCCTCTTTTCTGTCTTACATGGACTCCGGTCTCTCTACCTTCAGCGTGCCCCAGTCTGCAACAAAGCGAGTAGCCTGGTCAACGAGTGCGAAGGGAGCTTTGGTTACGAATAAGGTTTATATATCGTAGGAAGTGTAGTCGCCAAAAGGCGAGTTGAACGAAGGGCCTAGGGAAAGTCGGGGCTGAGCAACCTTTCTCTAGCTTTTTAAGTGGGGGAACTTGGCGTGGGAGGGGCTTCAGATGAGCTCCTTCGAGATCTCAAAGCGGAAATCCTCCGGTTTATGGAACACTTACAGAATATCGATGCACCGGCTATTCCCCATCATGTGCAGCTCCTAGGATCACAGCTTTTATTGCATCAACAGCTTCTTCCTCTATAAGATCTGCTGCGGATGATATAGCTGCTCCTAGTCCGACAACTGGAGCAAGAACCAAGGATGGCACGTGCTTTCCTAAATCCATTTCACCGGGTGTTCACTCAAACTCCTTAATCATTGAATCCGGATCGGAAGGTGACTCCCCTAAGGCCTAAGGCTTACTCAGGTAAGACTTCTTCCTTCTCCCCTTTCATGCTCTAAGCGGGAGGCGGGTCGGCGAAGAAAGAAATGAAATGGCAATAAAGCCATCTCCGGTAGTCAATAAAAGCTGATCTACGACAAGCCTTCATCAATAGTTCAGCAACCAGAGCTACTAGGCTAGTCAAGACAAGGCTAATTAATAATTTTAAGTCCCTATCCGTAAATATTGGAGTTCTCTAGACCGAGGCGCTAAGGATGAAAAGAAAAAAGGCTCGGTCGTAGTAGTTGGAACGAACTCGGTAACAATGACCAGTCATTAGTTAAGCTGGCTTGGCTTACGCTTCCTTCCCTCGAGGACAAAGACCCTCTCCCTGACATTAGGGGTAGCGCCATAGACTCTCTCTTTGGCTTAGAGGTCGCTTCAACGGCTGAGCTGCTTAGGCTTGGTGTACCAGGAAAATCATCTATATATAGTGCAAGTGGCATCTTTCTTTCAGACTGCTTTACTTAGGATGGAGTCCTTGCTTAGCCGAGCTGGAAGCTATACTCTAGGCGGGCTGATAATCCTCTTCTTTTTCTTCCGGGAATGAGCTGTTGTAAGGCCTTGTCTTTTTCGAAAGCTAAACCTAAAAAAAGTGCATATTTATTTTTTTCTGGAATAGGTGAATCCATGCTTATTTATTTCCTTCCCGAGTTGAGAACAGAGGACAATCCCACCCTAGCTATTGGACTTTGATCCTTATCGACTTTGACCGAAAGAGCTATTCTTTTCCTGAGACTGGGAAGCGTAAGGCCGGACAGAAAGTCTTGTACGAGGTTCAGTTCAGGCATAGCTACTGGAAAAGAAGTCATGCCTCATTCTTATTGATGTAGATGGGCAATCACCAATGGCTGAAATGAGAAAGGGCTTCGCTATGAATCCGTAACGACGTACCGACTGGCTCTCCGATAGACTCGTAGATAGAATGGCCTTTCATCGACCCCTTTCTACTCACCCAGGAACCGAGGAGACAAAGATAGAAGAAGAATTATTTTTTTTTCGCCCGAGGGTTCCTTTAGAGAAGAACCACGCTAAATAGATAGGATCCATTTCCACCAATTTCAGCTATTACAAAAAGTAGCGAATGGAAAAAACGGAGTAGCGGGTCTCTCAGGTTAGAAAAGGAAGAACCGAAAGAAGATCTCTAGTTGAGCCTTTACGCCTTTACTATTCAGAGAAATGTCCCACTCTTGGCACACAATCTCTAGGATAGGTTCCTAAACGTGCTATATCTAGGGACAGGACAAGGGTCTTAGCGAAAGAGGTAGGGCGAAGACCAACCGAGAGGGGCTATGTGCACTTAACGTGATCGATGGATCTGTCAAAGCTTTCTTTTATTACGCGTGTACCTATCTCCAACTCCGATAGGGGAAAGAGATTGAGGATAGTTTGACATAACCAGGCATTCATTCCTTAGTCACGAGTGAGCAGCTGCTTCTCCTAAAGACTGGGCTCCCAAGGCATAAGAAAAAGAGAAAGCGGATTAGGAAAGATTCCAAAGATTGCTTTACTCATAGACAGGGTTCAGGTTAAGTACGCTTAAAATAAAAAGGATAAAAGAAAGAAAGACTAAAAACTGAGGGAGGTGGGAAAGGTCCGGGCTCTTCTTTCTTTGATTTGAAAAGAAGGTGAGAGCCTTAACCCTCTGGTCTGTGGGTAAACCATTCAAAGATAGAAAGCAAGTGTCCTGCCTGAGGAGCAGTTTATGAAACAGAAATCCCGAGTAAACAGGCTTGAAGCTGGTGATCAAAACACTAGCTATTTTCACAGAGTTGTCAAAGCCAAAGCTGCTAAGAGCAGAATTCTATCTATCACCTCTGCTACAGGAGATTGAGGAACCTGCTTTGATTAAAAAGGAATTCTTGCAGCATTTCAAGAATTTCCTTGGAACTGCAGATAGCAATGGTTGAGGTGGTGACACTGAAGAGATCAGATCATTGCTAAGCCATTTTCTCACTGATGAGCAAGGATCTGCACAGGTGGATATGAATCACACAACTAAGCCTCTGTTCAATTGATATCAAAAGAAAGCGTTAAATAAATATATGCTAGAGATAACTTTTCCTCTCTTCACTCCTTTCCTTGTTGGATACTATCAGTGGAAAGCAGTCCAACTCCTCTGGAAATGACAGCCAACCGGAGTCTGGAACCAGCAAGCACTTAGGAGAGGCGAAGCCCTATCTTCTCTCTTTAACTAGAGAGGTAGGTAAACCTGAGTTTAGAGCCACCTCGATTCGGAACACCAACCGAATCCTAAACTGACTTCGGAACAGGTTCGAGAGCTTCTCGATCGAAAGCCTTTCCTATCTAGTGTCAGCTGATCCTTCAGCGTCTGCGCCAACTAAATCGGAAGCTTAATTCGAAAGACGATAGTAGGCTCGAGGGGGATAAAAAGAAGGATTCTCGGTCCCCTAAAATAAGAAAGCTGGTTAGACTGCAATGTATGCCTATGGAAAGAAAAGTCACGAAAAGCGATCCATATGATCATAATAAAGAATTGCCTATACGTCTTTTAAAACAAGAATGTTGCGATCCCAAGCGCAAAAGCTTTCTCTCTCCCAATCAACGATGATCTCAGTAGCGCGAACTATAGTAACAAGGCTCTAGCCAACCTAGTGGAGTAAGTGGAGGACGTTGATAGACGATTTGGTCTACTACCTCGGCTTGATCTATTGGGACTGGAATTCTTTTTTCGTCTTTCACGGATTAGCCTTTCGAGTCCCTCCTATCGTAAGCAAGTCTTGAAGGTCGACCGATAACGAGAGGAGATTGATCAATAGAGTTGCAAAGAAATGATGAAATAAAGTAAAGGAGCCAAAGAGCAGTAGCGCGCCGAACAGGCGACCCTATACCGAAGTCTCCACCTCGCCTATGGATTGAACCTCTTCTCCGGAATGAGTGAGTGTAGTGGTGAACTCTTCTTCTAGCAGCCCTTTATCCTCTACCGAAGGAAGCAAGTCGGTCAATCTCGTAAGTATACTTTACTTTTCCTGTACAGCTAGTAGGCGGATAAATTTACTCGTGAAAAAAAAGAGCGTAATATCGAGGGAAGGACCAGTCCCCGACTAACTAATAGGGATTGAGGCAAGGGAAGTAGCTCTTACGAACCCTTTAGTCTAAAACTAAGAGATTCTTTATGCTGTTACCTGAAGTTCAAGGATTAAAGATGTGTGAAAATGGAGGGGAATTCTATTGGGCTGAAGGCAGGTTACTTTGGGTTAGTGTTCAGTGACAATGGTAGCTAAAGGCTTAACCCATTGTTGAGTACCCAGATTCTAAAACAAACCCCGACCTCAAGAGAATCCGGGGATATCAAAAGAAGCTTGACCGGTAGGGAGAGAGAAGTTTGGGATATCTTATGAGTTTGGGGCTAAGGCCTGTAGCTATCGGAGTTTCACTCTTCTCTTCACCGGAATTGGAATCTACTTCACTAGATGGAACAAAGATCAAATCTTCCGGAATAACTACTTTATTTAATTTTATACCGGTCTTTCTCGGAAAGCAGTAAACGAGGGAACGCTTTCGACTTAGAGGAAAGAGAGAATATTAACTTCGGAAAGCAGGCGCATAGAGTCGTGAAAAGCAAAGACCTCCGCTGAGCTAGATTCAACTTCCCCTGAGCTTGACTGAGGAAAGAGAACCGAAGTCAGTGTGTTAAGCAATGTTTTTAATTTCTTTTCTTGGCCCGGTAAAGCTTTCCCATCGAGAACAGGATTGGCAATGGCTAGTGAAGAGCTGAAGAAAAGCTATTCTTTCTTATTAGAGCTTGAAGCGGATAACTTCAATAGAAGAATTCCTGGATCTTACTTCACTACTTTCTTTTTCAAGGGATGAGCTCTGACTCAAGCTATCGAGAAGGGATCTAATCCAGATATTGACCATAAAGCACACAATGTCATTTACAGGTCATTCAAGGCTAAATCTTATTGAGCCCTGAAATCTTCCTGGAACGGGATTCCCTTATCGACGCTTCTTTCTCCTGTAAAGTCGAACCTAGTTAGGAGTTAGTCTTTCCCAACCAAAAATGTTGATGGTATACCTTAAGAGTAGTCAAAGCTTTCAATCTCTCTCTTATTAGAAGATACAAAAGGCAACTCTCCAAGTAACCTGGCTCTGATACCACTTGTCACGGCCTTAGCACTCCGCTTTCTAACGCAGCGCTCTGCTCCTCTTTCTTTATTTGCATAACCTCGCATCACACACAACAACAGGCATGGTTGCGCACCAACCAGAGTCGGTCCTTGCTTAGGATGCCCACAACCCCATACATTATCATACAAAGTATATTACCTTCCGGAAGAGCGGGTCGGGGAGCACCTTAGTAAAGATTGATAGCCGGCCTCTTGGAGACTCGAGCAATCCCTTCACACCGCCCTCCTCACTCCTCATCAAGCAATGGATGGTAGTAGTGCTGTCAAGTCAAGAGTTCAGACCGTCGAATGAATTGTGGCCTGGTGGGAGGACTTGTGTTACGATGCAGCTGGCACCTTTGAGGTCTCGTTGCAGAGTAGGCAGACACTCTTGCGTGCACTGTACACGGTTGGCGCGGTTGTGATAACTTAATGGAACTTTTGAGTAGAATTCCGAGGTGTGGAAAAGTGGAGTAGTGACTTTGTGGTCCCCGATTGGTACAAGAGTCAGATGGTTAATCTTGTCAGTAAGGGCAAAGTTCGGATTGAGCTTATGGTAACAGGGGGGCAAGAGTGTTACTGTTACACTTGGAACTTCAATCTTGGCTGGTCTGTCTATTCAAACCAGTACTCGAGAGAAGGGACTCAAAGCGCTGTTCTCCTAGGGCTGACTCAACTAAAATTTTATGGAAGGAAGTACTCGATCACTTATAGCTGGATTTGATCCATCAATGGAAGCTCGATTGTATCGCAGGTTGGTATGTGCCGCTTTATCCTTCCTTCCAAAGGAACATTGAACGAAGGGCTCATCTATAGAAAGCAAGCTATAGCTATGGGAATAAGTCATGTCCTAAGCCTAAGGTTTTGGGCACCGTAGTCTCATCTATATCGATGGCATTAAAAAGGGGATTTCCTTCTTTGCCACATCTTTCTTCTCAAAATAAATTCCCTATTCAGGGTTTCCTGCTCCTCAGTGAACCGGATCAACCACGACGGCAGGGTCTACTTCTACTGGTCTTGGATTCTCCCTGCATACATCATCATCAACGAACGACTAAAAAGAAGGCTTATACTTTTATCTCCTCTGAATCTGCAATGCTGTAATCTGCATCTCCCTTAGTCTTTTCACTTCCACCTAACCTAGAACCTAGGATAGTTAGAGGTTTAGGATCAAGCCCAGCCTCAGCTATGGTCTCCCCGCAACAGTTCTCGATGAGCCGCAACCTCAGCATCAAAGAGGTTCTCACTCCCTTCCAACAAAGAAAGTTCAGCTTGATCAGAAACAGACCCAACAAGATCACCTTGGGACTGACCAGACCGAAACGGGTCAGAAGTGGAAACTCTTTACTCGCTGGAAAGAGCGAGTAGTAACAACAGGAGCTTGGAAAAAATCCTCGATGGAAACATCTGGGGATAAAGCAGTAGCGTAATACCACCTGACGTACTTGAGCCAGGCTTCAGTCCAAGATCTTAGAAGTGTCATATCCTCTAAGTACTCAAAAGTCTCAGACTTATAAGTACTCATTGGAGGCACCACAAGATCCTTAGGTCTGAAAGCTTGTTGAAGCTTCCAGATCAATCGACCTTTTAAATAAGGGTCGACAGGACAGCACTGGCCAAGCCACAACTCGAAAGGTAGCTTAGCCTTTAACCAAATCGCCTTCAGCCGTAAGACTGTAGACGACTTAGTGTGGTTAAGTTTACCAAGAAGCCTATAACCAATACCATACAATCGACATAGAGTGGAAAACCTCTGTATCTTATAGAGATGACAAAGGGAATACAGTCCATGTATTGTATGGGAATTAGCCTGGTTTCGAAGAGAGGGGATAAATCCACTGTTAAATTCTTACACCTAAACTTCTTAGCAAACTCAGCGCCACCCACATCTGAGACTAAAGACTTAGGAAGTGATATAGTCACACCTAAATCCTTAAGTGTAGATAGGTAGACTTCTGCGACCTTTGAGTCGGCGATACAAATATCGTCGCCAAGGATAGCATACTTATCAAAGCGCTTCCCCGGATATATCTTCTCCGCACACCACCAAATGGTGGGACAGTGTAAAGAGCGGCCAAGAAGCGAGATATCCAAGAGGTTGCCCTGATCCTTGGGCTGATAGTAAAGTAATTTGCTCTTGAATGACAGGTCTACTCTCGGATACAAAGGTTCTATGTTCAAGCAATTGGGCAACTTTCATTGGATCCTTCCGAAGTAGGCGAAGGTAGAGTTGCTGACCTGAGCGCTTTGGCTCTTTTTGGTCAGTCTTCTCGGAGTAAGAACCTTTCTTTTTGAGCCGGCGCGGAGACCTATGGTCTCCATTCCGCCTTATCTTTGCTCTCTGTCGGTGTGAAGTTGCTAGCATAATCTGGTAAGCAGCGGGCTTTCTATCCTCAGAGGTTCCGGTCACGCTAGTCTAGAACATCTTCCGACCGTTGGCTGCTTGCTCTCTGGACTCCAGGAGCGACTTCCTTTGAGTTGCATCGAAGAGAGTCTCTTATAAGCAAGTTCCTGTCAAAGGGAATCATTATTCGTAAGTTCCCGTGTGTAAAAGTTGCCTAATCAAATCAAAAGGGCGAAAACCTCTTGCTCTATCTTGCGTCCCTCCATCCCAGATCTCTAGGAACAGGGCTGACAGCAACACCATTAATCGAACGAGTCGGGATGAGAACTGGAAAGAGAGAACGCTAGTCGAACTCCTTATTCTTATGAGCTCCTTGACACTCCCATCCGCGGACTGATGGATTAACTGCATCTCTTATTATAGTTAGATAAACAGATCACTTCTATTATTATTATATACACCAAAAAGGCTGAAGCTAATCTATTTGATATCCCCATTCTACTTCCTATATCTATTAGAGGCCCCGAGAGGCAAGCGATGAGGCGAGGCAGGGGTGGCCGGTGTCCCTGCTGCACTCTAAGGATGGCATATGATTAACTAGCGCAGGAGTGGCCTTGTCATTACCTCGCTCAATCTCGTATCAGTCTACATGCCCTCCTTAGCCGAAGTGAACTAAGGGTTATAATAGACTAGTTCTCTTATCCGGGATATTTTTCATATGTTGCTATTCCAGGATCCAGAGGAGAATATGTTCGATAGAATAATATTGTGTATTGCCACATCCTCAAGGTTTAGATCCATTATTTACAGGTCAGTCTTCTTCATAAGTTCCCTTCCCGGGCTAAAGTTGCTTTGTATTAAACGAGTGATTCTTCCCTTTCTAAATTAAAGCATGTCTGTTATGCTAGTTCATCTATAGAACGTCAAGACCTTGTCTTCCGTAAGCTAGATACCCGAGAAAGTATATTAAGGTCATACTTACCGCCCACAGGGTCAAACATTAACAACAAGAAAGCCAATTCATAGCGCAAGGAGGATAAAGGAAGGGTAGGAGCAGTAGAATGCTAGGATACACAAGAAGAGCACCTCGCTACACGAATTGAAAGGGGAGTTATAAAAGCCTTCGAATAACATATATAATATCGTTCATTTATCCTCCAGCAAGGAGCAGAGCACTCATGAAATGGATGCGGGCAGTATGCCTTTTTATTCCTAAAGCTAGAGTTGGCCTGGCCTACCGGTCTTGTAAACCTTCCTTTAGGTTTGACACCTGAGGGTGCCCTCCTTTGGGGTCCATACATAAAGGACCTCATCAGGGTCTTGATCAAACTAGCTAAACCGGTTTCAGTGAGGTCAATCAAATGGAGAGGTACGAAGAGGACCGAAAAGTCCTCTCCTTACTGTCGAGTAACTACGTTCCTTGCCTTTTGAACTGGTACCTTCTGGTAACATAAGTAAGTAAAAGACCCTCATTATTAGGTGTACTGTGGTACCGGCGACGAAAACAACGAGTTGTTTAGTCGAATGGATATGGCCTCATTTGAAAAGGAGGTCATTCCCAACGATCCTACTCCTGTCAGAGTCCTTACCTCGGGGTCAGTCGGTTGAAGGAGCGGGGAAGAGACGAAGCCATAGGAAATGAATCTGAGGTTATTAAACTCTGTTCATAGATGGCTGATGGATGTTATCCGTCATCTTACTATGGGTGGCATGCATGGATTTCTTTTCTGCCTTAGCCATTCTCCCTACGTAGCAACTTTAAGTAGATGATAGATGGGATGAGATGCTAGCCTTAGCGCAGAAGATCCATCATGGAGCCGGCTACTACTAAAGATAGGATGGATTGTCAGGAATGGTAGATGGAGCAAGGAAAAGCATCCAACCAATCCTGTTAGGCTGTTTTGGAAAGCGGAAGGAAAGGGAGCGAAGTAAGCATCCAATCCTGAGATTTTCACTTTCGAGATCGCTTTCGTATAGCTCAAAAAGGAAAATAGTGATTTCGATCGGCTGAAGGGAGTCCGCAAGACTGGTGAATCCACTAGGTAAACCCTTATTCTGGCAGTTCGCGAGCCAGTACTTTAGTTATTTGTGCCGACATGTTTTTCTCGAATTCTAAGCTTTCTTCTCAGCCCCAGGGAGTTCACCTGGTATAGGCTCAGGAAGCAAGCAACAACTGCTGCGGATCCTGGAACGAAATGAAATATTTTATTTCAATAGGCTTTTCTTTTGTACTCGAGTTCAAATCATTGGTCCGAGGTAAAGGAATGCTATCCTAAGGAAGCAAAGCTAAAGTCATCCCGTCCGGAGACTATAAGGGAATTCGGGTTAGAAGAATTCTACTCAAACAAAGTCAAGGTTGTGAGCCACGACACTTCTCTTCTAATATCCCGAGTGTTAGACGGAAGGTCAAGTCGAAAGCTAAAGCTAACGCTTACCTTGGATCAAGTCAGCACCACCCGCAGGTTCCGGAGAAAGCTAAGTTCTAAAGAAAAGAAAGAATCGGTTCGTCTTTTCGAACGGGGTTGTTGTTAGCCGTGGGTAGTTTGATGTACTGGTTTTGGGTGCAGGGTGGTGGTGGAATCCTTCTTCTGCTCACCGGGCTCCATCTGGAGAAGCCACAGTCTAAGAAACCAAGGTATAATGTAATTATGTACACAGAGTCAACACCTCTACCAATAAGGAATCAAGTAAAGTAATAGGTTGAACGGGTTGAAATAAGTATTCCTGCGGCATTACCCCTAAATTAGGATATATATATATTATGGATAAGAAAAAGGGGGATGACCTCTTACGTGAGGCAATGCTATAAGCGGAAAAAGAAAGAGCAGTTCGATATCTGCATGAGGTGTTTTGGGATGTTTATATGGAAGAAGGATATTTTTTCGAAAGAAATGATTTGCTCCCTGAAGAAGATAAAAAGGATGATTCGGATGAGAAGGATAAAGGTAATGGTAGTGGTGGGGCGGCAGGGGGGGTCGTCTTGCGCGTCAGTGTAGAAGTTCGGGTAGGTGGGCCGCGGTAAGATAGCCGCGACCTACCGATCAGGCCTTCTTCCTGGCGTAAGGCAACCTCCAGCCTTGCCCAACTCATTATCATTTGCAGTTTAGCTCACCTTCTTCTTCCGATTGATCTTCTTCAATTCCCCTGCGCTCTTTCTGATGCAGCGGACCCATTGCAATTAGGATTTCAAGACGCAGCAACACCTATGATGCAAGGAATAATAGACTTACATCACAATATCTTTCTCTCGCACTGAAGTCCCGATGGCAAACTATATTCTATATAACATTTGAATTTCTCTTACATTCCACGTTTCCGAAACGGATCCTATCAAATATTTTACATTTTCTATGATCATCTCTATTTTAGGTATTCGGGGAATCCTCCTTAATAGACGAAATATTCCTATTATGTCAATGCCAATTGAATCAATGTTATTAGCTGTGAATTCGAACTTTTTGGTATTTTCCGTTTCTTCGGATGATATGATGGGTCAATCATTTGCTTCATTGGTTTCAACGGTGGCAGCTGCAGAATCAGCTATTGGGTTAGCCATTTTCGTTATAACTTTCCGAGTCCGAGGGACTATTGCTGTAGAATTTATTAATAGCATTCAAGGTTAAACATGACTCCTAGAGAATTACCAAAATACGAAGTTATCTTTTCTCCTTTCGTTCTCTTCTTTTGTTTTTATTTTTACTTGGTTGGCAGGGTCGGGGCCTTTCTCGCTGGGCGAGCGCATCCGATTGATTCTAAAGTCCTTTCCTAAACCACTTCCCGTTTAGTTGCTGAAAGATAGATAGAACCTTTCTAAATGAGATTGAGTTCCACGAATATGCAAGCTAGAAAGATGCTATTTGCTGCTATTCCATCTATTTGTGCATTAAGTTCGAATAAGATATCAATCTATAATGAAGAAATGATAGTAGCTCGTTGTTTTATAGGCTTCATCATATTCAGTCGGAAGAGTTTAGGTAATACTTTCAAAGTCACTCTCGACGGGAGAATCCAGGCTATTCAGGAAGAATCGCAGCAATTCCCCAATCCTAACGAAGTAGTTCCTCCGGAATCTAATGAACAACAACGATTACTTAGGATCAGTTTGCGAATTTGTGGCACCGTAGTAGAATCATTACCAATGGCACGCTGTGCGCCTAAGTGCGAAAAGACAGTGCAAGCTTTGTTATGCCGAAACCTAAATGTTAAGTCAGCAACACTTCCAAATGCCACTTCTTCCCGTCGCATCCGTCTTCAGGACGATCTAGGCACAAAGTTTCACTTATTAGTTAGGAGGAGATTTATCCCCCAGTGTATCTCGAAAGCAGAAAAAATAGAACTCATTCGAGAGAGCTTGGTGGTCTTAAGAATGGTTCGGGTGGGGGGTTCTCTTAAGAATAAATAAGACGAATAGAATCTAATTCATGTTTATGCTAACAGAAGAGCGGATCCAATACAAAGACAACTTTTTTCTCATGAAGCAGCTTTGCAAGAAAGGAGTTAGTTCCCTCCGGGGGTTCTGATAGCCAATGCTTCCTACGCTCCAGCCCTTAGCCCTGAACTCCTTAGCACAAGCACTAAGTAAGCCCGTGAAGGCCTTCAATATCGCACCTACTAGGACTGAAATTGAGTTTTCGAATAGGACTACTTCTTTCTTTTCTGTATGCTAGGGCCGCCCGCACGCTTTAAGGGTTGTTGAACGTATTGCACTAAGAAAGACTCCTGCCGTTGCGGTCAGATTTTCTTTGAAAGCCGCTCAAGCAATTTTTTTAAAGAAGAGCAAGACAAGATAAGGCTCGAAAGCAGCGAAGAAAGTAGAGCTGCTCTAATCGAGCTGTGAAATAGGTGTGGTGAGGTATTGGAAGTGTTCAGCGAATATAGATAAAGAAACTAAAAAAGAGCACCGTGCTATACTGGCAGAGCTTCAGCAAAACTAGGTAGGTAGCTTTCGCTAATGAGAGATGGATTGGGGGATTATACTCCTAATTAATGGAATTAGTTTTATCTTGATTAGTTTCTTTTTAAAGAAGCATTCTCCCTTTACTCGATCTTTAATTGAATTATCGATAGAACGCAATATTAAGGAAGAGATCGAGGACCACAGCAGGATCCTATCTGATCTTTGTCAACACAGGACTCGAAGCCCCCTGCTCAAACAAAAGGGTAATCCTTCGGAATTTTTAATTACTTTCGGATTTCGTATATTAATTATAGTTGAGGGGAGAAGACTCATTATAAATTATATCTATATAGGGGGGGAGCCATTGTGAAGCCTAGAGAGGCGGAAGCGGCAAATCGCTTCTACCGAGTTCCACAACACTTAGCTTAGTAGCTTAACTCTTTCTACTGGCGTGGCGCTGCTGGATGCTTCTGATCAATAGAACAGGAAAAAACAAAAAATAACGACGTTTGGGCTTGATCTTGTTGTACGTCGGAAGCCGGGGTCCGCCCGGTCCAGCCCCAACCTTACGTCTATCTCTATATACGAATATAGAAACTACCTTCCAAAGCCAGGAGTGAGGTGGAAGAAGACTTGGGAACGGGGGTTAGCTTCTCTCCCTCTCCTTATGGTCGAGTATTTATCTAAACCTCTCGCTTACTTGTACTACCTCTCTTCGCATTCGACGATCGGGAAAAGACAGTCTTTCTCCTTCGGACCGGTTGTTATGATCGCTGCCCCCGCCTTCCTTGTTCTACTTTTATTCCATGCCAGATGAATTAGCCGCACTTGAGCCTGAAGAAGAATCGGGATTTCCCAAGGAGAAATAAAGTTCTTGTTTCCGGGCATATCGATGGGAATACAAGTTTTTCAGAGAAAGGAAGAGATTCTCTGTGCCATGAAAACAGGCTTTCCCGTAGATAGGTTTTTAATTTACTCTCCCTTCCATCAGTAAGTCCCGGAAAAGTAATTTAGACACTTCGCGAAGGAGGAGAGGAGCACCTGCGCATATAGGCAATCTATGTAAAAGTAAAAGTAAAAGAAGAGAAGGGAGAAAAGGAGAAAGAGAATCGTCTCAGAGCTCAGATCTTCTTAGCTCGTTGACAACGAAAGAGATCAATTGCTTCTTCTATCACTATGATAGAGACGGAATAGAGAGCCACTCAAGAGAGCGTGACGAATAGGGACCAAAGCAGCACCAGATTAAGGACTAAATCCACTGCGCTACCATAAAAAAGGCAAGGGTTCACACTTCCACCTTGAGAATTCCTCCTTTCCGCCTTTGTGAGAGTCAAGTCTATGGGTAAGAGACCCCCACCAGCCGGGTATCCCCCTCAAACTACAAGCCGGATTAGCTACTCGATAATGAAACCTCCGTTCTCCCCCTCTAACAAAGGATTGCTCGAAGTCCGTGCCCTTAGTCCCGACGAGCTCCGCCCGGCTGCCACTAAATAGGGGACTTTGGTCCTTTTATTTTGCGGTATTGATCATTTGAGGTCATCGAAAGAATAAAAAAAAAGGGCTTGCAGCTCCTTCTGCTCATCCTCCATTTGTGGAAGGTACCCGTGATTCATTCCTTTTACTAGTAGCTCGTCAAGGTAGTTTTCTTTGCCTGCCCTCCACTCCTTTTGTGGGAAGGCCTTGGTTTCTCCTCCGGATCCCGTTTGTTGGTCATCGATAGGCAATCCCGGAAAGAGAGATCGGGATTAAAAAGGTGGACGCCAGTAATTAAGCATAAACCCGAGGGAAATATCAAAAAAAAGAGTCTCGGTTCACTCTTCGCCAGAGTAGTGTCGCATAAAAAGCAGCTCCCCCCTTCGCTATAAGCAGAGTTCCGGGAGTACTGGCCCCAGGTCTTTCCTTTCCTGTATGGCTGGAAGTCCCTCCAGGTTGTCTGGTTAACCGGGCTACCTATTAAAAGATGAACTAGGGGAACTAAAAACTAGCTACTAGGAAAAAAGACCACTATTTGAACATCAAGCTTGTGGACGCTTCCCTTTCTGTGCTTTTACGCTGGCCTCTTCGATGACATTCATTCCTTTCTTGGGTTCACTATAAATCTCATCTCTCTCTTCCTATCCGATATCAGCCATCAAACCCTGTCGGATAGAAGCCTACCTACTATAACCGGCTCATCTGTTTACCCGAGTTAGACCGCTAGCATCTTACCTTACATCAAGAGTCCCTACCCCCATCTTTCTCCATCCCGTCACGAGCAATCGAATGAGTTTTGGGAAATGTTAAAGAAAAGAAGATAGATGCCCGGTGTCTCATTCAAGCTTTAGGCTTGTTCGGAAAGTCCTATCTTTCCAGCGCTCTCCTCTACTAAACTAGAGCTGGAAGAGCGGGAACTGAGACTACACCAGTGTCAAGTCATCGGAAGAATAAAGGCATTCCCGATACAGCAAATAAGTACAGAAAAACCCCCGTTCCTAACATAAAGGGGCGTGCGCTCCTGCTTTCAGAAAAGAAGAAAGGGCTTTCCTTCCCTACTATAGAAGATTAAGTCTAGAATGCCACGCGAACTAGAGAATAGTCAGCCCCTAGAATAGTTATAGCTATCTCTTTCGATGGAACCTTTCCTTTTTGGCCCCTCGTCTCGTATTGATTGATATCGCACGCTAGTCAGTGACCCTTTGTCATGATCGTGCGTTACGGCCCTTTACTGTTTTGTCATTTTGACATTGAGGGCTTGTTTTGAAAAAGTTTCCGGCGAGGGGTCTATGAACCCTTTCTATTTGAGGGACCGAGCCAATGAAATGAGAAGGCTTCCTTCTCGCCTTCTTTCTAGCATATTTCCCCCCGTCTTTTTGGTGGATCTCGCTAGTGAGACATATTGAATCGTACGTATATGGACTAGTTGCACCCATCACCTGCCCGAATGCCTGTATCAACCGTTGTTTCGGTGCGCCTTTACTAGAAGAGAAGGGAAGAAGACACTTACTATAAATCTATTCCACCGGAAGACTACCGCTATTCCTTCTCTTTCTGTCTATCGTTTATCTTTTTATTTTTTGCGAGTGAAGTTCCTCTCCTTTTATATGTGCATTCCCGATCTTTTTAGTCTCTTGAATATTCGATTTAGAGTTAAGAGGTGTCTATGCCACTAACCAACTCCTTAAAGAAATACAAGAGCTTCTCCGGCAAACCACTAGAAGTACCCATCGAGTCGAGCAATTGGATGCTAAGAAAGGTTTCTTTCTGGGCTAAATTCTAAGCCTATAGACTGAATTAGGAGAGCAGAGGTTTAATCCAAAACCTGGAAAGCAAGCTATATCGAAGCCCAATGCCAAGCAAAGCCCTAGACTACAAGTGAAGAAATTGGGTTCCACTAAGCGCCCTTAACCCGACACAAGATGGGACCCTATTAGGTAGGATAGTGGGCTTAGTCAGCCCAACATAGGCTGTCTACCAAAAAGGGGAAGTTCCCGTGATTTAAGGTTTCTGGATATCCTACCCTAAGACGAGAGGGTTGGGCTTAGAACAAGACCCATCGGTGGATAAGATCACATCTTCATAACAAAAGGTGTACACGTTCGGCCTCACTCAAGGTAATGGGCCAAACCTAACGAGTCCAAACAAATTGGATCTTTTTGTATGACAAAACCACATATTGGTAATTTTTTTCAGTAATTTTTTTCCTCAAGCAATAGGGTTTTACCAGTCCCAGCAGAGCCTGTGATGAACACGGATTTGCCCTGAGGGATGGCAGACAAAATATGCTTCTGCTCGTTTCCCCATTCTATTGGAGTGAAGGTTAGCCCAATGTTAGCATTCAGATCCATTTTAAGCCCTGGCCCGGAAATGCCACCTTTTCCTGGCTTTCCAAACAAAGCCCATCGAAGTCCAGTCCATCTAATTTATTTTTATCCCATTCCAGGACGGCCCAGGCCGCTATCCGAGTGCAATCGGCAAAAGCAAGTTTACCTTACTTATATTAATAATATAATTCGTTCTGCTGTCAAAAGTAGGGGAAAGTGTCTGATCCTTTCAATCAAGCGATAGAGGCAGAGGCTTTACTTCTTTAGCCTACGCTAGGACGGAGCTGCTGTCGAGTGACGATTGGCCGAGGGGAGTTCAATCATGAAGCTGGGTACAAATAAGCCAGTAAAAGACAAGTAGAAGCCAGTGAAAGAGGAGTAGTCAGGGTACGACGAAGCACGCCTGGTACGTAAGCGAATACGGATCACGTGGGTTTGTACTGATCCGCTTTCGAGCTGTCGAGTGAGGATTGCTCCATCTATTAAGAAAGGACGCGGAGGGCCTTGTTTATTTATAAAGGGAGTACTCTCTTCTCTGATGTGCGTTCTATTATTGCCTCCTATTCCTGAGGGAGTGATCGGGATTAAGCCGCGTGGCGATACCCGCGAAAAACGAAAGACTCTTTTTTTTCGCTTAGAGCTTCCCACGTCTATAAATAGAAGCTGCTTTCTCTATTTGGCAAAGCAAGGGGAGATAGATATGGATCCACCAGTTACCACTTTAACGCTTTTTCAAATTGAGCAAGAAATTGTGAATGTAGAGAACGAAAAGCTCCTGCAGGAGCAAACCCTGGCTGCCTTCTGGGAGCACATGCCTCCTGTCGAGGAGGAGGTCCTCGCAAAGCGGATACAAGAGCTCCGGGGCAACATTCGTGCTCTGGAATCAAGGAGGAGGGCTCTCATCCGAGAGCGCGAATTGCTGCTTATCAGGGCGGCCTCCATCATCCGCAGGAGACCTGGGGCAAACAACTAAGAAGTCCTTTGTTGTTGCCTTAATATGTTGTTTGTTTACTTTGTTGTAATGTTGTGTTTAGTTGTGTGGCTGGTTTGTCTATGTGTGCGTAAGCTTCATAAAGGGTCCGTCGACTCTTTCTAGAAGATTAAAATAAGTGTCTGTAGACGCAAAGTAGTGTGTTTTAATGCATGGCTTTATTTGTTATGTTTCATGTTGTTTCTTTTGTTCTAATATGTTATTAGTTTACTTTGTAATGTTGTGTTTAGTTGTGTGGCTGGTCTATGTGTGTGTAAGCTTCCCATTGGATGTACTCCCATGTAAAAAAATGCTTGTAGTGCTGTGGAATGAATAAAATCCGCTTTGTTCTAGTTCATTCTCTTTCCCTGTTTTGTGTAGAAAAATTTCTGATTTGAATTCTTTTTAAAATCTAGTTTTTTTCTTGTTAATTTCTCATATATACAAGCTAAAACTACAGCCAACAGGGTGGTGTGTTTACAGTATAAAATCAATCCTCTAATAGCATAGCAGATAGCTTCCATGCCTCGCTATCCTATCTTTAAAACCGCCACTACGGTGTCGTTAAAGCGCAGTAACGTTAACAAGATACCCGAGACTAACCTAACGATTTCAAGTAGCCGTAGAATAGAACGAAGATCGTAGAGCACTGAAGGCTACGCTTGCTCGAACATCCAACTCAAAACCAGCCCAACCTCTTCATGGTCACATCCTCTTTTCCGACGCTTTTCATGTTGTTGCATGTGCCTTATGGTATCCAGATCCAGTCCTCTCTGCTTCCTATGATTTAAGTGAAGATCCGCAATGTCTGCTTTCCGCGCATTGAAGACTCAACCCCAGCTCGCTTAGCTGCCTTACACGCGCCTTATCATGGGTACTCCGGGGATCCGTACTGCTCTTTCCGGAGCCAGATTGATAGTCCAAAGCCCGAATATCTTGAACTCAAAGAAAACCAAGCTTTCATACCAGGAAATCGAAGATGTGCCAAATCGTTCTCTATTGAATCGTAGTCTAGAGCCAAATGAAACTGATTCCACTTGACTTGAGCAAGAATAAGTCAATTTCCCACGGTCAAGCCTAGTAGAGCTCCTAGTCCGACAAGACTAGCAAACATGCTACCACAGAAAGGAAGGGAAAGAGATCGGAAAGCACGCAACCAAACTGAACGCCAGCGCTTTCACAGGGAAAGTCTCCGTCTCTAGCCGCATTAAAGCCCGGATGGAAAGCCCAGGGAATGAAATAAGTTACTCTACCCTACGTCGAACAAGAGTTGGCTTCCTTTCTAAAAAAAAGGCCTACTATGCTGCCTTTCTTGGCTTGCTGCCTTAGCTAGCTCCCTTTCGTACCGGTACCGCACTCTTTCAATCAAATACCGCTGGCAGATCCTGGTAATTATAACTGGCACATCTTATCTTCCTTAAACTTAACTCCTGAGACCTACCTTAAACAGCCATCAAACGGCCGTTAAAAGGGCCAACTTAATGGGCTTCCCAGCTCGTGCGGGCCATATTCTCCTATACTATCTTCATGACGAGCACTTACATTACTAGCTCCCTCAACGTAAAAGGGAAAGAAACAAGGACTTACTCAACTCTATTGACTCTACTTACTTCCCTTACTGGACAGGATTATCAACTAAACTAACGACTGACTCGCTTGAGAGCTTAACTACTGCTTACTACAATTTTCACACTTAGAAAACTCACCTACTAACTAGCCCTTATACTCGTTCCATTTATTCCACTCGCTGACTTTTCTATTAAAATTGTCTGTATTGACAATAGGTTTTATCCTCGATCCTTCAGTTAGCTTGCCAAAGCAATCACTGGCAACTATTTCATAGCCTCCTCTGGCAACAGGTTCCTCTTGTTTATGTAACTATACTTTCTCTCTCTGCACTGGCTTTCTAATAATCTCTTTCCTTGCCTACGGGATGTGTACATGAATTACTATTATATAAGTAGTATGCTTTCTAGTTCAAGTAGCAATTCCTGTCTCTGCTTCGACGGATGAAAGAGTTATCTTGAGTTGACCCTGACTAAAGTTCAGAACTTTGCTTCATTGCGTAAGGGGTTGAAAGGTAATATTCAGTATAATAATGGAAGGGTCTTTTCTTTAGCTTTTTTTTACACTGAACTCTTTGCGGTAGCCGGTGTCGGCTAGCAAGTTGCGGTCACACTGCAAGGCTTGCTTGCTTACCCATTTTGATCTGACCCTAAATAAAGTCTTTCTGTTCCTGATTGAACTCCTTCATGCCATTGATTGATGACTTCGTATCTTGTGTAAGAAATATTCCATCAAGTTTATAGAGACTGAAAGCAGCCTAAACAGGATCAATAGAATAGAACACAGGTAAGGACGAATGCGAGAGAATGAGACTCGTAGGTAGTATTTGTTACTTGCACCGGTCGTTACACCGACGCAAAATTCAGGCCGACATGGAGCCATGCGCATGATTCCAAGAGTCACTAGAGGCGTAAGAATAACCAGTAACGAATGGATGAAGCAAGCACTTTTAGATGGTATCGATCAGAGCCAATAAACCCTTTTCCCTGATTATCGTCACTTAAATTAAATCCCACTAGCCGAAATTGAATCCGTCAAGTAAGATATAAGCCAGAGATCCAGATCATTAGAATACGTCACCGGTCCGAGACGAGATGGGTACTTCTAAAAGCTGTTTTCTATAGATCTATAGAAAAGTTGGTCAATGAATGAATACAATTCAATTCCCGCAGGAAAAGGAAGGAGTTCGAGTGCCTGACTTAGCGTAGCGGGACTTCCTATTAGACTTACATATATGAATATGGATTCCACAGAGAAAGCTGTCGATAGTTCGAATTCTGCTTCCATCTTTAGGCCCCAAAGACTATGCTCCCGAATTGGACCTATTTGTAAAGGGTTATGCCTCTGTTTTTTTACTAAATACGTCTCGATTTCTCAAATTAGGTAGATGACCGAGGCACCGAATCCAAGGTCTTCACTTCTTCGAAAAGCGCATTCGATCGGGGAATTGGCGCAAATTGTTCAACTTGACTGGTCACGCGACGGGTTTCCTTTGAAATCTATAGGTTGAGCAACCAGCCCTATCAATGATAGCCGAGATAGCCTTTGTGGTCCATTACACAATGGGAACACTGCTTGAGGAATGGGAATCTTCATATTATATTCCGGATGGATGGTTCCAGTAATGCCATCCTGTGGACGAGTGAGCTTGAGCTTCGTGTTCCAAAGTACATACGAAAAATTTCTATCAAAGGTATCTTGGCTTTACTTGGCATTAAGAAGCAAACAAAGTATAACCAGCGAATAAAGCATCTTTGTCAATGTCAGGAGTGAGAATGACTTGGTAAGGAGTTTTCTTTTGTTTATTCCTTTAATCCTCTATAAGGGCTCTACAATACCCTTCATTGGAAGTTACAATCTAGGCATTTCCTGTTAATAATAATAAGGTCAGTCTTGTTGCGGAAGCTGTTTCGGAGTCATATTCTTATATTAAGTCCCCCACTATTGCCCCAAAAGTGTCTTCTTACTTTCTAGGCCCAGTAGAAGGATAACTAGAGGGTCCGTCCCATATAGTAGTTAGCTCGACCCCACGAGAAATTCACTCTACTTTACACAAAAAGCACGTGATAGGGAATTGTATTTGAAGGCAGTTCAATCAAGTTCTTTTGCGCATAGAACGGATTTTCAATACTATTCTTAGCATATGACGATCTACTTCAAGGTGACAGACATTGAAAGAAAGGGAAAAAGAGGAATAACATAGTTTTCGTATGAATTGCTAACGATTCCTTCAGTTAAGGATTATCCGTAGAAACTAGACCTTGTAGACCGTGGATACTAGTCCTAATCTGTCTATCGTGTTGAAGGCGTGGACATGTTGGAGTAGTTATAGAGGCTAAGGCAGATGGCTTAATATATAGAGTGTCTAAGTCTTACGTAAGGTAAGGTTAATACCCTCTAGGGCTATTATTGCTATAAGGTTTCAATAGTAAGATCCCACTGTAGGTTTCCCCGTAACGAGCTTATATAGGAGATCGCCGTGTCGGCATACCATAATTAGTGGAGGATCGACTCTTTGTCTAGTGAGTCAATCACGGGGCAGCAAGCCGGTCACTCAGACGTGGGAGCGGCCCTCCCTAAGCTTTTCCGGATTTTAGGGCTGGCATGTTTCATTGTCGTGACGAGGAAATTACGTATAGAAAGAAAGATTGTCTCAATATCAAGGCAAGCGAGTAAATAAAGTTTCGCGCAGCTCAATCCCTGAGTTCCCAAGAGCCCCATGCCTTTACTGGTAAACAACCAACCACATATCAACCACATATGTGGAAACACAAAAGTCTTTCCTCTTGTTGGGGGGAGCAGAGCGACGAAGTAACCAAAAGAATGAATCTCTGGCATAAAATAAAGGAAATGCTCCGGCTGTTTTTCCTAGCTTTCCACAGGGCTATTCTAGCCCTTTGTTGGATTGGTTTGGAATCCCAGTCTCTTACGTTCGTGATTCTATCTGTTCACCTTATTTTGTGTTTATATTCCGGGGACATCGCAACATGCGATGGGGTGGGAGGTGTGGAGGGACCTCCTTCACCGCCAGTTGTGGGCATTCGGGTAGCCCCGGAGGTTTTGGGGGTGCCCCCCGCTGCCCCGGAGGTTTTGGAGGTCCCCCCCGCTGCCCCGGAGGTTCCGGTATTATTGGATGCATTAATACCGGACCCCCAAAGAGAGGCCGAGCTTTACTCGCGTTTCTGGATCAATACGTTAGGGGAAAATCCAACCCTACGTAGAATTAGCGAGACTATCTCGGTTCAAAGCGAGATAGATAGGCTAATTGAAGCCGCTTTGATTCATAGCGGCTTCAATCCGACTCGGGTATTGCGTAACCGCCATCGGATAAGAGGTATAGTTTTTTATCCGAGAGGTAGGGCACTCTCCTTGCGGCAGTACCGCTACCATCTACGCAGTATCTACCGGTTGGGTACCCGAGACACACGGGCCTTCCAACGTCTTATGACGGCGGTTAGAAACTATGATCTATGGCTATAGGAATAGATCATAGTAGAGGTGGGTAGCGGCACTGGGTGGGACCGAGAGCAAGAAAGGACGGGGGGCAACCTGCCTTTTTAATTTAAGTGACGTTTTTGACTCAGTGCTCCATGCGGGGAAAATGAAAACTTAATTCGTTCGGATCCTCCCACATGTTCAATCTTTTTTTAGCGGTTTCCCCAGAGATCTTTATCATTAATGCAACCTTCATTTTGCTCATTCATGGAGTTGTATTTAGTACCTCTAAGAAATATGATTATCCACCGTTAGTCAGTAATGTGGGTTGGCTTGGATTACTTAGTGTTTCGCGCCTAGGAGGGCAGCGCGCTTTGGGATGCGGAGGAGCGGAGCTGCTCGAACGAATGAATGTGAGAGGAGCGAAAAAAGCCCAGCTCCCTAACCTAATGCGGCACCGGGTTCGGACCGCAGGGAACCGTAGCATGGGAGGATGTCTAATCCTTTTGCAGCCGCAAGGCTGGCTAATCGTACGCAGCTGGCTCGAATACCCCAGGTTCTGGAAGGCACATGAGTCCGAACGCTATGTTGAATGTGCGACCGACACTACACTACGTAGGTACCAGTGCAGGTGAGGCGTCGGTCGGTCCTATAAACGGCGGCAGCGGCGCGAGGAGTTAACGACCGGACGTGCTGCAACCTAGGGATCACCAGGCAGCTCTTTCGCTCTATAGGGATCGGGAGGGCATAGCACAATTCTTCTTGGAGGAGGGTTGGTTTGCCCGGGTGACTGATCCTGCCATAATGTACTCCTACCTACACGCACCGGCAACCGAAGTCGAGCATACATACGACGATCTTCATGCGTGAATAGCCGGGAGGAAAGAAAGGGCGGTAGATGATAATTAAAAAGGGCGCCGCGTCTGGACGGGCGGGCAGAATGGATGAGCGAAAGGTGCCATGGAGTGAGGAATACCCCGAGTCTCATGTAAGACAACTAAATGCACCTCGAGGTGCAGCCGAGGAACTGGGGGACCTTCTCGAGCACAGGATAGGCAATTGAGAGATAGAGCTAGCCTATTCGTTATGGGGAATCTATGCTCCGGGCCGAAAAGAATAGAGCTTACCTACGGCACCTGGCTTTCTCCGGCGCATATTAGCTTAGCAGCGCTTAATAGGCCGGCTTCCTCTCTGGCGGCCACTTACCTTACCCACGCTACACTCCCACTCCAAGCTACGCCTGCTGAGCAAGATGCATTGCGATTTCCTCTTCTGTGGACGCACCGGAATCTTCTCCAGGACGAGAAGATAAAGACTTTTATGGCGGGCTTTATCTCGTAAAGCCAAAGACGCCCGGGGGAAGGGGACATAATCAATAGAACCTGGCTGGGGTAGTGAGGCCCATTCCTAACCAGTTTCGAAAAGGTCCGCTCATGCTGGAGGGAGCATCCCCACTTAGTGATCGGTCCGCTAGTTCGCGCAAATCCGAATAAGTTATCACGGACGAGCCACATGCAGGGAAACTTGCACGTGTGGTTCTGGCCGGGCTTTCCTGAGGTATCTAATAACCTTGCTTCTGCTCGCCGCTGGCGCACCTCTCCTAACTATTGCCCATTTATTCCGGAATAATCTTTTTAGGAGGGACAATTTTACATATTTCTGCCAAATCCTTCTATTATTAAGTACGGCTGGTACCATTTCGATGTGTTTCGATTCTTCCGAACAAGAGAGGTTTGATGCTTTTGAATTCATTGTATTAATTCCACTTCCTACTCGCAGTATGCTCTTTATGATCTCGGCTCATGATTCAATTGCCATGTATTTAGCTATTGAGCCTCAAAGTTTATGTTTTTATGTGATGGCAGCATCAAAAAGAAAGTCTGAATTTTCCACGGAAGCCGGCTCGAAATATTTGATCTTAGGTGCATTTTCCTCTGGAATCTTACTGTTTGGGTACGACCGGACAACTACCGATATCTAAAAATATCCTTTCTTAGCTTAGAATGTTGTTGTTAAATATATATCGTAAACTATCGGATCGGGTATTGTATTACTTAGATGTGAAACTTGCAGACCTCATTGGTGATCTTACGGGGGGAACTAAATATAAAATAATATATAGACTTGTAGAGACCCTCTATGTAGTTGTCTGGCGATCGATCTACATCTTTCCTCAAAGCCCTGGGGCTGTGTCTCGATCTCCTACGTGCGAAATCTGAGGGACTAGTTCCTATGGAGATTCCCTTTGGTCTAATTCCACGCCTTATGACGAAAGGAGAGTCGGCGTGGCGTAAAGTTAAGATTGAGGGAAATATAGATAAATTCCCTTATGGGGTATTCCGAAGGTGTAACCTAGGCAACGAAATAAAAAGGGGCCCGAGACTTCAACTAGAGGAGCGACCTGTTGGTTCACCAAACCCCGACCCAGCGTCACGCGTTCTCCAGGTCCGAAGGGATCCAGTGCCCAACTACCGACTCCTTCCGGAATTGCGTTATCGGAGCCGAGCCAGGAATGGCCGTTAGTGGACACCTACCACTTTTCACCGGTTAGAGAGGCCCTCTTTAATACATTAAGAAAAGATGTTCACAGGGGCCAGAAAGACTCGGTCATAGGAACTTAGACCGCCTACGCGCTGGTAAACGAAAACCACCTCGACCGGATCAGAGTAAACAACAATGTCGAATCAGGCCGCCCCTTGCCTTGAAAGAATTCACAGGCGGCCACCAGCTTTCATTAATTCAATCAATAAGGGGATATCTGCTGCTTACTGCTCACGGAAACATCCGACCTATACTATAGTCAAGTCGTCCGCCTATCTTTCTGATCTCTCTTCCTTCTATTTTTCATATTTTTGGCTTTGACCAATTCAAGGTGAAAAAAAATGGGGTTGGCTAAAGCTAAAAAAGGGGAAGAGAGGATAGCTTTGGGGTACGCTCACTTCTGCATTTTTTTTTAGGGATTCTCAATCGCTCTTTTTAGTGGGGAGGAATAGTGCGTGAATGGCGGTTCTCAGACAAGGGAATCGTTCCTCTCTAAAAAAAAAAGATAGGCTAGAATGAATGCTTCTATCGATAGAGCTTTCACGTCTGCATATAGAATAGTTTTTTTGCCCTTCCATTCCGTTCTTACTATATCATGGGCTGTTGGGTTGGAATCCGTGTGATGGTTCGAGAGTAAAATATTCTTCGCATCCATCTTCGGCCTTGTGTTAGAAATGTCCCGCGGGACTGAGTTAGTGGTCGAGTCGTTTTTGGTAATTGACACCCCTCGCATTAGTTTCAATTCATATGTTACCATTCATAGTGAAGTAGCCCTCTTTTTTATGTCTTAGTGCCTTATTCTATCTATCAAAGTCCTTCTTTGTCTATAGCTCGGGTCAGTCCCCCATGGTCTGCTTTTATTTTCTCGAACAGTGCCGGCCCGCATCAGGGACTCTCGTGCGAGCCATACAACGTTCCCAGGCAGGAACTGCTCCTTTCCTTGAGCTCCCTATTTTTTTTGTTCCTCCCATCCCAGCCAGGCCAGGCGTTGATCTCGCAACGGCCCTCCAGCATGTCCTCATATCGCGTCCGTCACCACAGCAGCGCATCCCCAGATAGATACTAGCCATTGTGACTTGGTCGTAAAAAGGGGCACAAACATAAAGTACTATTCCATATCCCAAAAGTTAGTCTTCGATCCTTAGCATCTCGGGTGCCAACGAATGCCTTTGGTTTCGCTTGATTCGAACCATCTCCGTCGAGCCACTGCTTACGGTCTTATGTAGTATGGGGACCTCGCCCCTATTCTCTAAAGCTTGCCAGCCACCCCGTGGAAGGTCACACAAGAAGGCTATTCGACCGACAAAACTTAGGAATTAGTGCGTGCTGAAAAATTTACTTTTCTTTCTAAGTGAAGGGCAGGAGAAAGAATCTTGCATCTATCTCGAGTTGCTCCCTTGAGCGATCTATCCCTGGTTTTGTGACGTCGAGTTTGCTCTATTCTCTCAGCTCGGGCTCCTTTCAAGCTTAGCTTCGCGCATGATAATGATAGCGGCATTCTTTTTTTTGTTTTGGGGAAGGAAGTCGCTCGCTAGTGCACTGCACCTCACCCAAGGTTCACGTCGCTAGGTCAATTCATGCTTCGACGCACTCCCGCCTCGTGTTTTCGACAGAGTGTTGTGCCATACTTCGAGAATGACACGGTTCGGAGGAACTCTAACTCATTTGGGTGAAAACTCCTTCTTCCAATCCCGTAGAGAGGCCCGGAAGAATAACAAGACGATTGACCAATTGAATCATCTTAAATTAAAGACATCATGCCCTAGACGCGAAGGTGAGTAAGAGAGCCGGGTGAATTCTGCGAAGATAGAAGAGCGGACTTCTGAGGAGACTGGAAGCCTATAAATAATAGGAATGGCAAACAGGAACCTCATCCTTCAAAGGTTTGGTGTATATGTGTCCTATTCGTAACGACCCCGACCTTGCGTCAGTCAGGGAAAGTGGCAAAAAGCCTAAGACTCTACGGGCTAGCCGGGCCTAAAGGAGCTTATCAAATTCCACCTATGTAGTGGCTCGCATTCAACAACTAAGAGTCTTCCTTCTCATCTCCTGCCTTATTTTGAATTCCTTTCTTCTTCATTTCCCACCCTAGCCGCCCTTCCTTAACAAGATGGCTCGGAGCAAGCCAAGCAAAGTCTTACGTTATCTACTATCTTTTTTGTTAGCGCAGAAGGGGGGTAAGCACACAATGAAATAGGTGGAGAGTCATATTTCAAAGCCCGTTTAGCCCTTCGGACTAAGGCGTGACCATAGGATCTCACAGTGTCATAATGAGTTGAAGACGATCTGTGGTGTCCAGTCGGATAGGGCGAGGCGAGAAGGGGAACAAGAGTCAGAGATAAGGTGAACAGATCTCAAAGCAGGCTACGAGAGTATATTTTAAATGTCTGGGCCTCTTCGGAAGGCTGTTCAAAGGGGAGCTATCAAGGCTCAAGGAAAAGTCTCACCTCCGTCTAGTGCTACTATTAGGGAAGTAGACGAACGATCAGGCTTCCATCTACCACTCTAAGGGTTGGAAGGTATATAAAAGGACGAGGAGTAAAATAGTAGGGAAAAGCCTTAGCCAGACGAGTGGCTGATTAAGGAATCATGGCACTCAAGTCCAACTTTCAGAGATTACTTTCTCTTAGGGAATTAGCCAGAGGGGAAGGACTCAATCATAAATAATACTCAAAGCTAGAAAACATTCAGTTTTAATGAGTGAAGAATAGTCTTTAAAGCGAAGTCTTCATTTAATCAAACATATCTTTTTAAAAGATTTAGGAAAGGGTGGTATAATTTATAATGTCTAATTTAATATATCAATCATATCTTTCAGTCTTTTATTGAAGTCTTAATTACAGAAGGCTGACTTCCCTTGTTGCTGTGACACTTTACGGCTTACCGTCTGGAAAAGGTTTTGAGGATGTTCGACTCTTAATAGGTGACTCGTCTGCAAAAGGGTACGTATGCTTTAACATTAGATCCGGTAAAGGGGTTAAAGGGCAGAAAGATTAGTTAAAGTTTCTTCCGCTTCATCTCCTCTTATAGCAGTATAAAGACTTCATACCTCTCCAAGCCTATGAGCTTCAACACCAGCTCTTCCAGGTCCAAGGCGAACAATGCCTAAAGTACAGCAGGATAAGACTGAATGGGAGGGGATAAGAAAATACCTAAACTAACCAAGGGATAAGATTATTTTCGGGTAAAAACTTGCAAGATAAGTTCCCCCCTCCAACTACTAAATACTCCAACGGGTGGAGAAAAAGACTAAGATATGACCCCACCCCAGGAAGAGAATCTTTCTTGAATAGGGGAGTGAGCGGCATAGATGGCAAAGCGGATCTCTTCGACTTAGCAAGAGCTTATACCTCGGCTGAACTTTCTCTACATCGGTCAGGAGTTGATGAGGAATCGGATAGACTAGTAAAGGCTTCTTCAACAAGACTTTTAAACATAAGAAGATAGTCTCCTTCCTACGGGATGAATTTTAATCCCTGCTAGCGAGCATCCCTTTACTTTCTTCCCCGGTGGCATTTGAAAACTCCTGCTCCTTCGGCTTCGGAATCAAGACTATACCCTCTGCCAGCTTCTTTCTCGACGTGCGATGTCATCAGAGTGCTTCCTTTTCCGCCCTGTAATTCGCTCAAAGGAAAAGTGACACTACCTTTCATCAGTTTGAGATGGGAAATTGGATCAAGGAAATTCATACATATTTTGTGCTCACTCTTGACAACAGACTTTGTATTCATTGATGTGCTAACTTACAAAGAAGTGCCAATGGGGGGAGTCTATATCAGCTGACCGGAGAAAGGCTAAGCTTACTTTGCCGCGGCACCTTAGCGTCCCTTCCTCTCATTAGCTCTCTTTTATATGCACACGTGCGCGAGCCCTTTCAGAGAAGGAGTGGCTTCAGGCCGGCTTAGACTGCTTGACTGTCTTGCTAACCATTTCGCCTTGAGGGTTGCATGCTAGTCTTAGGTTGTATAAGAGATGTCGCCTTAAGGCTTCTTTTAATAAAAAAAATGGAAATAAGCTTTCTATATCCCGAAGGCCGATGAAACAGGATCTGGGGGCTTAGACCACTTTAACTCTTCTTTTTTTAGCTTAAATTAAAGATAGGCCTTCTCGAGCATTTTTAGACGAAGTAAAGGGAAAGTAAGGATCAATAAGAAAAGAATAGGCATCGAATGCCCTCTTTGAAAGGAAAGAATACGCTCTTGTCGCAATTGAATCAATAGTTAACCCAAACACAGAATAGGCAAGGCAGCTTGAAAAGAAGCTCTAAGCCTTGACGCTCTTGATGGCATTACCGCTGCTAGAAAGCTAACAGAATGCGTATCTGGTCTTGAGTAAATAGAAGCTCTGGGATTAGACGCTGTTGGCAATAACCGCTGCTACAGTTGGAGTTGCCGGTGCTTTAGTAAGAGTATGAGTAGGAACTCTTGTTGGTCTTGTTGTCGTATACGGTAATAGCCTTTTTGTCGTTTCCAGGGCTCTTCTCTTGTCACGAATCGGCTCTTTGAAGGAAGGAGGCAAAAGGTCTAGGCCCATCTATCCTAAAGTGAACCTTAAGCTAAGCTCTGATCTTCTTACTCTAAGAGCGGCAACAGCAAGTGCCCTTACTCCTAATAACAGAATCATCTTTAGTTACGATAGAACCACAAAAGTCAACTGAAAGCAAACCATCGAGGGGCCGTAGGCGGTTAACTCGCTCACTAAAAGAAGTGCTTTTTTTTTACACAAGGTAATGCTAATTAAAGTGCCACAGTTGATTCGTCGAAAAGACTAGCAGCATTTGTCCACTTCTCTGACTCTGAAGACGTCGAAGCGGTAGTTCTTCTCAATTAGCGACCTAGCCACGTGTAAACAAACAAAGAATTTCGTCGATCTAATTCTAATAGTATATAATAGTAGTAGAAAAATAGCATCAGTGTCTATTAGAAGAGTTGCCTCTCCCAGGTAAATATAGATAGCCTAACCGAACAAAAACAGAAACTCTAAGGAAATAAACAACCTAAGGCTATTTGTTATGATGGGTAAGTTCCCAGCTTCATATATCGATTTATGCCTTTATAGACTCCTTGAGCACCCTTTGAAAGATAAAAAAATAAATAGCATATATAGATAAAAAGAAGAAAGCTGTTCATTCGGTGTTCATGCCGTCAACTTTCGTATACTCGTTTTGTTCGTGCATTGTTCTTAAAGCATTCTTTGTGGCCCTATTGGATCTAGTAAGGGGAAGGCGCATAATGGTATGAGAGTTTTGAAAGATGAAAGGAAAGGCCATGAAAAAGATGAAGAGAGAGGCTGTCCCAAAAGGACAGGTACAAGACGAAGTGGCAGAAAGATAGAAGTCTTGCACCCTTCAATGCCTTTTCATGCTGATTGGGTAGAAGAAATTTGACCTCGGTTGGTGCACCGGTATACCCCCTCCATCAGGGGATTGTGCGGGAACCGACCTGACCTTATATATAGGCTATCCCCAAGTCCATCCTATAGCTTATATCTAGTGACTACTATCCTTTTCACTAAGCTCTTGGAATCTTTCTATCCCAAGCTGCTCACTTGCTTTGAGTTGTATGTTTATGGGTAAGGGGAAAGCAAATAAAATAAAGGCTAGTCCTATTCATCCTTCTTGATAGATTTCTTCATCAACAAGCAAAGAGAGGTTTAGGCCATGATCCAAGATTCTCAACAGGAACAAGGAATCCTCATTCATATTGATCTGTTGCGAAGCTACAGGGGTGTACTCACTCGAGCGTTAAGCCGCGAGAGTTACAGGAGAGGAGCGAAGTGAGAGGCGGATATGCTAGTCAAGATTTGGTTGTCACTCGAGTTACAGGAGAGGGACTTCGTACGACTAACTTCGTACCTTATGCCCTTAAACGCATAGCAGACAGCTATCTTATTACTTTGAAAGCCACGTTTCACTTCTCATATGTGCCTCCCCTAAAAGTCTCCTTTCTTCTTGACGGTTTAGAGCTTGAACGTGGGCCGTGGTATCTGACGGGACATTGGCCTCCCTCCCGCTACGGCTCGCTGTACGTTCCTTTAGCTATAGGCGTGTCCAATCCGAGAATAGTCCGTTCCACATAGTGCAAGGAAGCTCGGTGGGGTTTCATACGAGGGTCCTGCGTACTGTGCCATCGTCCAACCAGTACAGTATGGCCATTTCAAATCGCCCCGCGAAGCTTTCGGGAAGAGGGGTAGTCTTGCGTTCAGAAAGAAAGGTTATCGTATCGAGATTATCAATCGCTCTTTTTAGTGGGGAGGAATAGTGCAGGAAGGGAGCGAGACCAAGCCGAGCCACTAGGAGAGTAAGCCCTTCCCACGTGTAAAGTTGAATAAAAGAATGCAGCCTCAACCAGAGAGATCAACCAGCGCCGCCGGCGGCGCAGAACGCACTAATCCGCGACTAGCAAGTTTTCCTAAACCAAACTTCATAAATAGAATTGTTACTTTCAAAAAATGCTTGCTGAAAATCAAAGAAAGGAAAGAAGGTCCATTTTCCCACGTAGTTCGTCGGTCAAACCAACGATTCTCTTCTCAAAGTTATAGAGAGATCTTTTTCTAGTTAGACTTCTATCAATGCAATGAAAGAACCATCCCTTCCTATTTCTTTGTCCTGTCAGATAGAAATATAAGAAGACCCAAAAGAGCCCTTCTTTACCACTTTAGGGGGTGCTTGTGGGGGTGAAGGGGGGGTTTACATACAACCGAGGCAAAGTGGTTTATGATTGAATCTCAGAGGCATTCTTATCATTTGGTAGATCCAAGTCCATGGCCTATTTCGGGTTCACTCGGAGCTTTGGCAACCACCGTAGGAGGTGTGATGTACATGCACTCATTTCAAGGGGGTGCAACACTTCTCAGTTTGGGCCTAATATTTATCCTATATACCATGTTTGTATGGTGGCGCGATGTTCTACGTGAATCCACGTTGGAAGGACATCATACCAAAGTAGTACAATTAGGACCTCGATATGGTTCTATTCTGTTCATCGTATCGGAGGTTATGTTCCTTTTTGCTTTTTTTCGGGCTTCTTCTCATTCTTCTTTGGCACCTACGGTAGAGATCGGGGGTATTTGGCCCCCAAAAGGGATTGGGGTTTTAGATCCTCGGGAAATCCCATTTCTTAATACCCCTATTCTCCTTTCATCCGGAGCAGCCGTAACTTGGGCTCATCATGCTATACTCGCGGGGAAGGAAAAACGAGCAGTTTACGCTTTAGTAGCAACCGTTTCACTGGCTCTAGTATTCACTGGCTTTCAAGGAATGGAATATTATCAAGCACCCTTCACTATTTCGGATAGTATTTATGGTTCTACCTTTTTCTTAGCAACTGGCTTTCATGGTTTTCATGTGATTATAGGTACTCTTTTCTTGATCGTATGTGGTATTCGCCAATATCTTGGTCATCTGACCAAGGAGCATCACGTTGGCTTTGAAGCAGCTGCATGGTACTGGCATTTTGTAGACGTGGTTCGGTTATTCCCATTTGTCTCTATCTATTGGTGGGGAGGTATATGAAGGAACGAAACAGTGGATTTAGGAATGAAAGCTCGAATACAAAGAGAACCGGGCTTTTCCAAAGAATTACTGCTGCTTTCCCAGCTTCGTTAGGAAAGTCAGTACCCAATGCTTGGCAATCCTTGGTAGAGCTTATTTATGATTTCGTTCTTAACCTGGTAAACGAACAAATAGGTGGAAATGTAAAACAAGAGTTTTTCCCTTGCATCTCGGTCACTTATATATAACATTTGAATTTCTCTTACATTTTTAGGACGACATGTCGACTTTCCCTTTACGCCAGTATCTTATCCTCGAAATGGGGGAAATGTTAGATAAATATATATATATTTACAAAAGGGTAAATATCGTTAGACTGGAACGGGAAATTTTGACTGGCAAGTATCAACTTTCTTTTTTTTGGGTCAGAAGAGAGCTAGAGCGCATTCCTATTAAGATGGACCAACTTACTTTTTATAGGTTCAAGAGTCTCGAGGACGATTATTGGCATTTATATCTTACTTTAAAACAGGAAGATGAGCTCATTCTGATCTCACTCGCTAATCTACTAAATCAGTACGTTTTTACTCAAAATGTCTTTCTTGAGCAGTCATTCCCCGGCCAGACCGATACGCTTTTTGTGGCTGAGATAAGAAGTTGGTCCAATCTGAGACTCCTATTTGTTATAGATTTATCTATTTATAGTCATATTCTTTGTATAAAGCGGCTTCTGGACAAAATCAAGCCTCTTATCGAGGATCAATTCATTCTAAATCTAATCGAAAACTTTCTGCATTCGCCGGTACTGAACAAGGCTGGGAAAAACATATTAAAGGGAGGAATACCTCCCGTCCGATTTCTTCATTCCATTTTATTGAACTTCTTTTTAGATGATATAGACAGACATTTTCTTTCTAAGTTTCCGGGCGCTACCTTCGCGCGATTCTCTCATCAGCTGCTTATTCCCATCGGGACTGAAAAATCACGAAATATTCGGATTAGAGATTTAGAAAAAGCCTTTTTAGCTGAATTAGATTCTGGCATTCTTATAAAGATTCTTAAGCCTGGAGATGGTCAGGTGGTTTCTTGTAATTTTGGGAATCTCTTACTTAACAAGTAACGAATTCCTACAGTCTCAATGTAGGAGGATCCTAAAATCAATATAGGCGTTCGGATTGGGTAGCGTGAAGTAGTTCAGTTTGACCAGGTCTTCTGGAGTCAAAATCTCCCCGCGCGGATGGCATTCTTAGTGAGGTGAGTACGAATTTAATATTTTTTACGAGTGGAGGCATATGGATTAGCATTTCGAGATTGGCATGGTGTAGTCTTATTGACTTTACATATCTTGTCAATAGGACAAGGCCCACCCTCGAGGTGGGGAGGTGAGTGAGGGATCGGGGGCTCACCAACATTTTTAGGAGAAGGAATCGAATTGGCGGCATCACCAAACAAAGGATGTTATCAGCGATCTATGCCTTACTCAACCACCTCTTTAAGGTCTTCAGTAGTTAGGGGGCGCGGAGCCACTGTTATCTCCTCTTAGGGAGTCTGGTACCCACTCCTCTTCTCTTCTTGGCTGGGGATGTACACAGCAGTCGAAGCAACGTATAATAAGCGTCGATCGCGATACGCCTTCGATCACCCGGATAGATTGGGATTATACAGTAAAAAAATAATAAAAGTATTGCTATCATTCCTCGCCTTACTACCAAGCGTAATAGCTAAAGAGCTAAGAGTGCTAGTGTCATTCCGTCTAGCGATAGTGGGCCAGTAGTACCGGTATGTATCTATTGTACCAGTAGTTGCGATTTTCATTCATAATTTAATCGTCCTATGCATTTCCAGTTCTTTTCTTTCTCCCTTTACGCGAGTTTAAGTTTAAGTTGAAGATTTCCTTCCCTTCCTGCCGAACTCTCTCTGAGTTCCCTGCCAGCTAATGCTAAAAGGCAGTCCTAATCTACTTCTTTTTCTCTTCCAGCTAGTTCCGGTTCTCTTGATTGAAGATGGGTTGATATGGGTTCATGCGAGCTCCTAGTCATTTCAAGGTACCTTGGATGGGGTCAGAGCTAACAGCTATGGAATTCCCGGGGCTGGTAGCAGTCTCAATTCTCGTATGCTTAACACGTGGTGGAGCTAAGGATTTCATACCTTCTTTCTTTTCTATCTTTCTTCTCGCCGACCAAGGCGAGGCGCTCTTAAGCCGTTTCAGGAAGGGAAGGGGCCATCTACTACAAAATCATACCTTTCGGACGTTGCCACCGCTCAATCCACCCCTGCAGAAAGTTGGTATTCAAGAGACGGAAACTATGTCAAGAAGGTGGAACTAGGAATAAGAACAGGGATCCACGTCGAGCCATCCTGACGGACGAGCAGCATCAATTGAATCGGCAGACACAAAGACGAAGACAGAGACGAGCTAACATGTAAAGTAGTGGAATGGAAAAGGATGGTAGCCCACCCAGGACAGCACATAGAGTAAGGTTGGCTCTATGCGAGAGAGGAAAACCGCATGGACACGGCTCCTTTTGGATAGATCGTCAAGCAATTTACCCATATAGTTATTATCGCGAGGTTGAAATACAATCCATTACATCTGGATTGAAACTTGAGAACCTCGAGAACCAAAGATATAAACTGAAAGATAGAAGCTATCTAAAAAATTTAATATGAATAGGAACAGCCTGCATAGAGAAGAGACATGGACAATGTATCCTTAACAGTATGGCAATCTCTTCCCCTTTCGACAATGTGTTTGAATAGCAAGCAAAAGTACCACGACCGAACAATTCTATTCGGTTAACAAACTACTTCTAGAATGAACTACATCCATCAACCGGCATACCTTTCTTAGCGTAACTACGATCTGTCTTCGGTGTTGATATGATCTTTCTATCAAGAGAAGATCGGGAATTGCCGCTAGGCTTTTCTTTTAGCTCTCACTCATCCCGGGCGATTCTTATTATTCTTGGCCACTAAGGTGGCTTTTGACCAAGAGAACGAGCTAGACAGAAAAGGTACCACCGAAAGAAGGTCGACCTCACCCCCTTTCCTAGCTGACCTCTGAAAAAGGAGTCAGTCAATTCGGCTCATCTGCAGAAGGTGGAGCATGCTTTCCTGAATCTCCAAAGCGTAAGGAATCGCTCAAGCGGGCTAGCCACAGCTAATTAAGAAGTCAGTCCGCCAGCAGGTTCTCGTCCTTTCACCCCGCACACAACTACCAGTCTGGAAGTTAACGAATTGCAGCTTAACAGACTAAGCAGTCGCCACTCCCTGCTATGATAACTAGGTTGATTCTGTCCAGGGACTTAGCCTTCGGGAATGAAAGTAAGTGCCCCTGGTTTATAAGGAGCTGCTTCCTAACCGCTTTCCAACATCATCTTTCCAAAGCAAAGGTAAACGACTAACTAAGCAAAGCACTAGGTACGGTCGGCCTTAGACAAGCCAATCATTCAGACCTTTATCTATATTAACTATTTTGTCCTATTGAGTAAGGGAAGGGGTCGGTAGGCTCTCTATCTCAATCCGAGGAACTGAACTAGAGCTCAGGAGGAAGCCAGCCGCTTAAGAGAACTTCACTTCACCCAGGGGTTCGATTATCGTATGTTTTTAGATCTCTGGACTGAAGCCGAAAAAAGTAACCAGTGAAGCTAATCTTCCTATAGGGCGGAAAAGTAGCCAAGCTAATCTCGATTCAAATCTCTCACCCATTGCCATTGGCCGGTCTCAGTTGCTAATCGCTGATCCTATGACTAAGCATTTTTACCTTATTAGGTAGCCTTTTTTGACAATCCATCTATCTATTTTCTTTATGGGATCTTCATGCAACCATTAAGGGGTAAGGTTGAGCAGTTTAATGACCTTACATATGTGTACCTCTACATATCCAACGTACGTTCGCAGTTCGATTTCCTCATCTTTCGGGCTCTCCTTTGGTTTCAATCAGGTTTTATATAGGAGTTTTTCCGCTCTCAGACTAGTGGAAAGATAGATTCATTTAGAACATGGGATTGGTTTTGTGCCCATCCCTGGAAGTTAGCCCTGATCCTCCAGCTGCAGTAGGCGCGGACGTGTGAAGTTGGTGACCACATAAGAAAACTCTATGAACGTTCTCCCAAGACCGAGAGCAAAGAGCCCTTTCACTTTACTTTACTTTCTGCTTTGTTTGATCGGTACGACCGCTGTCATGAAGATTGCGATGCCTAAGGCAGGAGAGAATAGATCGTTCTAGCGAGTAGTTGGATCATAGTCCTCGATATTTGAAGGACCGCCTGAAAGCATATAGGCAAGCTACGCACCGTCCCATTAAATTAATTAGACAAATATTTGTCTTATATTTGAATTGGAGTCAAACTTGTTCAGTAAATAGCAGCATCGTGGAAAGTCACCTATACTAGAAACCCACCTAAGTTTATTGTATATGGGATCCACTATTTGACCATGCAAACTAGAATGCTGAAAGGCTTTTTCTTTTTTAGGGGAATCGCTACATTTCCGTATCGCTCATGATCTATATACTAACTAGGGAATCTTTTTACAAATCTTATCCTCTTTTTTCACTGCAGGGTTATGAAAATCCACGCTAAGCAACTGGTCTTCTTTTGTCAATTAATAAGCCCGTGGATCTGGAGGTTCAAGCGGTACTTCCTTACACTTTTACTTTCTTTGAAGCATTAAGCAGTTCTTCAAAGGGAGCTTTGAATGTTTGTGCTTCTCCTATTTTTTTTTTTAAAAAACAGCCGGGAAATTAAGATATTATTTCTTCCCAGCCAATCGTTCAAGCTTCAAAGTTCTTTCAGGCATTTGCAAACGCTCGTTCATTGCTTCTCGAGTTTCTTCATCAACCAGATCAAAGGAATTGCTTCTTCCGCCTAATCTGTGCAATCTGGTTCGGTTTTATCCGGATGGATGGAAGGCCTCCCGTCCGCTCTAATCGCTTTCTAATATTACTTAGTTAATAAGTATGATTGGGGCATGGTGCCGTGGCATCATACATTGTTGGTGCAAATATGTAAGTCTTTGTGCTGATATATGTGTGAAGTTCCACACATAGTAGGAGGAGTTGATTAGCTTCTTCTCTATGACTTAGTTACCGTTAGATAACTAGATTATCTGAGCATCGTCTATCTAATAGAGTCATAAGCTGGATCTACTGCTTAACCAAATGAGTCCTATTTAGGAGGTAGTATAGACTTCTGGACCCGAAGACTCAGATGAGTATGCCTCATATATATTTCTTTGGCAAAGTCGAGTTCTTTTCTTCTTCATCAGGGAAACAGGTCAATCAGGCTCTACAAGACCTCTACCCCAACTGAATCTATGTTAGCTCTAGACCACGTTATCAAGAATAATTCAACACCCATCAATAGCCACGCTATCTCAGTAGCTAACCGGCCATAATTATTGATCCAGATTTGAAAGAAAAAGGTGGTGGCCGGGACGGGAATCATAAGAATCACCTGCAACGTCAACGACTGGATCAATTGCTTAATCGACTTAAAGGTGAAAGGGAGGAATCTCGTTAGACTGGAACGGGCTATTGATTGGATTTAGAAAAGAGAGTAGGTCCGGCAAGAAATAAATGGGATAATCGATCTTTCTATCTTACGCAAGTTCTGCTTTATCCTTCTGTCGTTCTGAGGCTTTCTTCTCTTATTTTTTTAAGTTAAGACATTTTTTAAAAAGGTTAGCTGAATAGCCTGTAGCAGAGTGGATTTACGGTATCCCCCCTCCTCTCTCTTAGAGTGCCAAAACCAAGAGCAATTGACCCACGGGCAAAGGCGTAGGAAGCACAGGTCAAAGAAGCAGCACTCGCCGCAGGAGATCGAACAGATCCGGTTGGTTGATTCAAGTCTAAGTAGCATCAAAAAAAGCGAGATACAGTGGTTTTTCCCCATTGACCGAGTGAAGTAACAGCAGGCATGGCATCATAGGCAAAAAGAAAAAAGGCCTTGATTGACACGTACGTAGGTTCTGGTGGGAACATAGACATCTCACTCCGTGCTATGAACGAAGGAGCGCGTAAATCATTCATTCTTAGGCCCCGCCTAAACACTAACTCCCACAACGGATAGAGAGTCACTATGGCTAGATCAAAAGAACGCACGAAAGGAATCAATCTACAAAGACTGATGGTTGAGAAAGAACTATATAGATTGGTGAGGCTACCGGCTCTGTTGCTGATTCAACTCAATCGACAGATGAAACTAGCTCAGATGCTGCCTCCCCCTTATGTATGGTGCAGCTCCTGATTCTCGGTCAACTAAATGAAATCAACGGCCAACTACTGACTGAGTCAATGTAAACCGAAAATCTGGTAGAGGAAAAGGCAGGAGTCTATTTAGTAGACTTAGTTGCGTATGTTGAGTAAAGAACAGCCCCGTGAAGCTACGGGCTTTCCCTCTGTCTGGCGCGCATCCTTCCCTCCCCTCCTTTCTATCATTAGAAGCAAAGAAAGGCAGGAGCTGGTTTTTAGTCCCAAGTAACAGATTGAGTAGCTTTTATAACCAGCATCTAAGTAACTTCCAGATCTATAGTCACCATCAGTGTTAGATCCTCTAGGTGCAGGGGACGCAAGCACCGAAATTGGTGCCTCTTCCTTTCCAGCTCCTCTAGTAAAGAAAGGATCACCTCCGCCCAATAGAGCCTAGCCCGAGAGAGGACTTCTCCAGTGTGGATCGAAATGGTCTCGCGAAGCCGGTCCCCGGACAGCCAACCGAAGACTCTCAGAAAATACAACCTTGACATGACCTCAGAATCAGAGATCAAGAGAGAACTAGTGATCAAGAATTACTCGATCCCTAACTGACAGATTCGATGACGAGAGTTTCAGATTCAGGAATCGATAAATTCGTGACTATAGATAAGAATTCGGATATGCTGAACATCTTAGTCTGAGTATGCCGGGTATGTCTTTGCCCAGTGGATTGGAGAATCAATAGAGCTTGTGGTTGATCTTCCAAATCCCGATCCGCTTCTTCCCCTTTTTTATTGTATTAAACCGGACGCTAGCCCATTATATGAGAACCTGTCGATGGTTTAGCTGCGGAGATCCTTCACCTTTTCCATTGGTCTTTGCTCTAAGCTTGAACAAGGGCTTTCTCTCTGCTTGAGTGGCTTGAAGCTACAACAATCAAGGCTGGGCCTTTTATTGCTCTTCTCTTGTCCCCTCGGGCTTATTATATTAAATTAAGGCAAGCGGTGGAACTGGAAAACTATCAATGCTTTTCTCCCTGTCTTTCCACTCATATAATGAAAAAAGAATTAATCTCGGATACGTCTTCTTCCGTGATCCATTTAATGAATCATTAGAGTGCGCGTTGCGTGAGGAGTTAAGGGCTATTCCAGTCGATTGATCCTCCGCTTCTGGCCGTCTCGCTCCCATCGCTTTGTTGGCTGACAGCCCCTATCGCTAATCAGAGAGAGGTAGCGAATCGAATGTTGTGGCGGCCTTGAGCTCTTCTTCTTTCCGCCCTCTTTGCCGCTGCTATTCCATCTGGTGGTATACTAGAGTCTGCCTAAAGGCTGCTCTTCTGCCTGACCCTTAAGTAAGGGCGGTGGAACTCTTATACTTCCTTTATCCGCTATCGCTATGTCACAAAGTTGGGTAAGCAGTAGAACTCGTTGCCCTTTCTTCCACGCTAGAAGTGAAAGCCCAGCCAAGTTCTTGGAGAATCTATAGTTTCTGGTGTTGGGCGAGATGGGGAGAAAACTCCACTCCTTGCTTCAGCCCTTCTTCTCCCACAGACAGACCTGGGTGGGGATCTCTACTCGAATAGAAGGCGCGAACTCATCGATGCTATGACAGCCCTTCCTTGCCTAACCGCTGCTGTTTTCTCAGGTCGAGTTGAGGGCTTGAGCTTCTATGATTCCTGTATTGTAGCTTTTGCGCCGGCTGTCTTATTTCTTTAACAAAAAGAAAGGCCAGTTCTTGTCTAATCGATAGTGGCTCGTTCCTCTGATTATGGTTGAGCTGCCACTGATTGACTAACCTCAGTCAGGATCTCTGATCCCTACGACATGATCTCAGGTTCTTCCGAAGGCCTATGAAAGGGAATCCTTACTGAAAGCGGCCCCTTAAGCCTCAGAGAAAAGTACTTTCAGGCAAGGTCGGCCTACTACAACCCCGGCAAATCAGCAACTTTATAACGAGGCGAGAAAAGGAACGAGGTCGAAGAAGAAGATTTCAATTGGACTGATCTTTAGATCGCTTTCATTCGCCGCTTTCATGCATTAGTTTTGGCTAGACTAGAGAGGACTCGAAGTTAGCGCAGTGAAAGAGAGAGTCAATCTTTCGCGCGGTGAAAGGAAGGACTGACTCATGGCGAGTCATCTTGGTTGCTTCCGTGATAAATGGTACTTTGCCAATGACTGAGGAAGGTCGTCCGCTATGTCTTACCGAAAATGCCCATTAAATTAATTAGATAATAATAATAAAGTTACCCCTTGGAGTCTTGCGTGTGGGTGGTCAAATTCAATCATCGTAAGGCCCTGGTCAATCAAAGTGAGTTGATTTTCCAAGGGATGGGGAGTGGGAGGTGGGCCCCCTCAGAGCTGATTTTATCCCGCTTTACTTTAGAGGCAGAAGCGAAGAATAAAGAAAGGAATGAAACAAGCGGACGATACACGAGGACGAGATTGGATGGGAGAGCTCTGGGTTCTATTAAATGAATCTCATTTAGTAGGTTATAGGTAATTTATTTCTCACCTCCTAGAGAACTGATAAGCTCATAGGTTAAGGGATTTGTGTGGTAATCCAAGGGTTTCTCGCCAACCGCTATGGAACAGGCTTGTGAACTAGGGACTCCGTTTCGGTATCTTCATCGACTGGATAAATAGTTTCAACTTATGGGGCGGTTCTTTAACAGGGTCATTTTCTTAGGCTCTGCGTCCGTGGGATCAACTCTATCTTAGAGATCTGGAGGATCCACAACTACAAGCTCACGAGTGGGAACAGGATCTGCTACTGCTGAAAGGTATGTAATCGAAGAATCAGGTAGCTCACCATCTAGTGAAGTTGATTTCCTTGTCTTTGATGATGGAGATTGAGTTTAACAGCCCCGCTTGAAAGCTTCATCTTTATGACATATCTGCATCCCTTGCCCACCATTACAAGCAAGCCCTGCTCCTGCTCTTTTTAGTCGTTTCCAGAAGATTTACGGGTTAACTCCCCCACTAACGGACTTTACTGGCTTGAAACTTTCAGTTCTCTTACTCGACTAGAGGGCTTTCCCTCACATCCTACTCTTAATTATAGAAGGTTCTTTCTTTCTGTCCAATACGGGCCTTCATTCAATGCCAGCATCTCTCTCAATATGCACTCATGAATGCTCGGTATAGGAAGCACCTATCTTTATCGTTCCATTCCTCCGGAACTCGAGACTTCGCCTCCGATCCATTGAGTTGATGGCTCCGAGCTTCCTGCCTTTCCGCCGCGAGAGAAGATAGGGATTGAGATTAGGGACCGAGTTTCCGTATCGAGAATGAGAGTAGGGACAGGAGAAAGGAGTGAAGTCGGGGCTTATGGAGAGTAGAGTTACGTTTTGCTACCAATATTGAACGTTTTCCCGGCTTTCAAATGAGAAAGAGCAGGCACCGGATGGGAGTGTCAAGGATGATGCCTTCAAGTAAAGAAAGCCAGGGAAGGTATAGTATCTTGCTTATGCTTCTCTTTCCTTATCGCGCTCACGAGGGAATCCTATCGCCTTTAACCTCAGGGCCAGAACCACACGTGCAAGTTTCCCTGCTTGACTTGAAGGCAGTAATTGATCGAACTTCTGACTCTCAGGGGCTAGGAGTGAGAGGTTGCCATGCTCCTCACCGAGTAGAGATAAATTATGAGTTTTGTTTTCTCGGTAAAATGAGTTGCAAATAGATTTCTGCCCATAACCTGACATTCTTTGAGAGCAAGTTTTGTTTTCCCGGTAAAATGAGTTGCAAGTCCATTTCTGCCCATAAACTGACATTCAAATCGATCAACTCGCTAAAACCCCGTATTTTTGATTGCATGCCCATTTTAGGGATTAATCACTTCACGGGAGAGAACACGAGGGATGAGCGACGATCGGCCTACGTTTTGACTAGTCATCATCGGTTTACCCGCTTGCTGAAACCACCCTCCATAGCCGATTGGATGGCCACTCAACTCTTCACTATACTTCCTGTATCCCACTCCCCTCTCTATCTCTCTCGACCCATTCACCGGAGTATGTTGGGCTGGAATGCCTCCATTCCCATCTCTTTATGATCTCTGGGCCTTCCCGCTATGAGATATTCCCGGCGCAGAAGCATATTCATGCATAATACTCAAATAAAAATTTCCCCTCTCCATATAGGGGTAGGAATCCCTAGAAGAGGATAGAAGGTAATTTTGTCATCAGTGGAAAAGCATGCGTGATAAGGATACTCCTCTATGCGAATGTTCTAGCTTTCAAAGGATGGGGAGGAGGAAGAAAGACAAGCAAGACAGGTGCGGAGCGGGGCCAATAAAGTAAGTCAAGGAGGTAAAGGCATTCTTTAAGAAATTACCCGGTCCTTATATAGTGTCAAACCCTGCCCTAAGGCAAGGAAGTGACATTTCGATCGGGCACTAGTAATTATTTCGTTTACTTGTTTTCGGTGAGAGAATCTTTCCTTTATCCGTCTAGGCCAGGTGCATTACTTTCCCCAAGGCATATTAATGATTGCCCGCTGTAACCCTCTCGGCATAGGCCGGGCCGCTTGAGAGCTTCGGTACATCTCTTTCGGGCCGGTGAGACTCTTCTGGAACTGTTGGATTAGTAGCTTTTATCTCCGTAAGAACACATTTCCCCACAGTAGACGCGCGGAGATGAGTAAGACTTCACCCTCTTCCATTATACTAATACAAATCAGGGGTTGGTTTGTGGGGGAGCTGTCTGAGAAGAAGCAGATCTCTGCGAACTTGGTGCCTCTCTATACCCTTTATGGTCTTGATCTTTTCCTCCAAGCTCTCTAAATTGTCTACCACCTTCTTATGTTCTGGCCCCTTTTTTGTTTGTTTTAACTTCTTTTTCCCATGTCTCATTCTTCTCAAGTGCACTCATCTCCTAACGCAGGCAATGCAACAAGTAATTGGCGCTTCTTTGGCAAAGGCTACTCGCTCGCGGTATACTTTGCTAGCTTTATTGCTGGCTCTAAGCCTACCTCCTTGACTACATCCTGATAACCGCCTGCCTGTCTTGACAGAAGAAGCAGTAAGCGTCTCCGGACATAGAAAGTAGGCAATCACTTTAACTTCGTTAGCGGTGTAGGTTTCAGTCGTAGTTTCTGGTATCGACACAGACAGTGGGAAATCTCTATACGATTGAAGTCAGTGTGCAAGACAAAGTCTAGTTTTTACTTTGAGTTCCTATTTTACGAACATATAAGAAGCATTCCACAGTCGTAGGTACTCAATTCAATTGGATTGAACCGCTTGAGCAGGAGCTTTGGACTCGACGAGGTATTGGGTGCTTGCCCTATTGAGAGAATGGAAGAAACTCTCAGGCAAGCAGCTCGCAATAGCAAACGCCTACTTATCGCTCCCATCTTTTGACTTCAACGACGACTTCCTAATATTATCCATGTTTCGGTGAAAGGTCTGTTTCTTCTTTTGTTTTAGCTTAAGGTGTCAGCGAGGAACTGTGTATGCGGGCCCATTGCCTAGTGTCTTAGTAAGTGAAAGGGAGTGAATGTGCTTTCATTTCAGATGTATCACCATTCGGGTATCCTTTCTTCGTGTCAGGGACATTTCCCCTACCTCTTATTCTGATGGAGATTCGGTCCAGCCCGTAGAACACGTAGTCAGTATAGGATTCCAACTCGATCTTAGGCCGTAAAGCATTCAAGTCCCCTATCTCTTTCTTAGTCGTAGTATGCCTTATCATTCAAGTGAAAATGATGAAAGTGGATGACTAGGAAGAATAGAGAGATTGAAGGAAGTAAATTGACTACTATACAGAGAAAGAGACTGGACAGCTTTTCTAGGAATGGTCGATTTGATTGCCCCGCGCCTCTCCTACCAATCTGCTAGAAGACTGACTATTCTACTACTGGAGCACTTCCCGCCGATGAAACAACGGGAATTCTGGACTTAGACTCAAGTGCAGTTCGCAACTCTAACTATTGGACTAATTGAACTCTTCTTCTATGGAATTTATATGAAACAAGGATTTGTTGAGAAGTATTCGTTGAGCAATTGCATCACCCATTGAAAGTTAGAAACGAAGTAGCGGCGGAGTCACCTGCTACTTCGCTGAATCTTGATTTATGAACATGGATTTAAGGCATTGAACGAAGGCACCACTGCTAGTTCGCCGATTCCCCACTACCCTTGTGCTCGCTTATAGAATCCTATATATCCTACCTGGGGAAATCTTTCTTTCCTAGGCTGCTTTCCACCGTTCAAACTATCCGCTATTCGGGCTTCCCTTGAGACTGCTCACAACCTTTCTTGACTCTGTCTTTTCATACAGCTTCGAAACCTACTTACTACTAGGAGAAGATGTTCTTGATTATCTTTGAGGGTGGGGGACACTATTCACGGGAATTGCACAGAAGGGGAATCTTTCTAGTCGGGATAAAATAAAATTGCATTGATCCTGAGGTTAAAGCTTATTTAAAGCATTTCTTTTCCCAGGGAAAATCGCGGGGATGAAATCCCAGTTCTTCGCTGAAATCATGACCCGTTGTGGTTGTTTACATATTGGTTCGTACTTTCATTCAGATCCCTTTCTCCCTTCTACTTTTGGGTAGACCACTGGCTCATCAAGAGCCGGAACTAGAAGTCAGCATTCTATTCTAATCGTAGGCCTTCATGCCAGGGCTGATACCTCCACCACTTAGACTTATGTGGATAATATCTCCCCGAGTGGCCTCTTCCTCCGGTCGAGTCATCTTTCGCTTCAATACCAGGAACTGAGACGGATTCGGATGGAGAAGGATTAAATAGTTCATCATGAGCTGTCCGAAACCATACTTCTTCCCGCGAAAACTCGGAATTTGCTTTAGCTCGAACCTTGATCTTTTGCTCGAACTCTAATACACTGTAGTAGCAGGCGGCACTCTACGCTATTTGTGCCAGCCAGGTGTCATAAAAAAAGTACGCCATTTCCAAGCATCCTAGTTCAGCGTGCATCATCTCTTGTCTCAATTGAAGGCCTGGGCCTTCCAAGCCGATTCCGCCGGAAGCTAATCCAGTGCTTGTTGAGTGGAGAACCGAACATTAATTATATCCATAAAAGGTCCTTCCTACCCCTATTCCCTAACCCCCTTCCCTCATTCTACCTCTCCGGCTCGTTACAAGTCTTCCATTCGTACCTTCTTCGTCTGCTCGTACCTCTTCCTTCTATACGTCTGTAAGGCTTCATTCTTCAACGGGCTTATTCACTGATGGGTCTTCCAGTCTTTAGTAGTCCAATCCGTAATGAATCTCTTTTTCTTATATTCTCGTATTCGAAGTAGTAGAGCGTGCTTTTCATTTAAGGGAATGGTCTTTCGCAATAGAAGTGAGAATCTCCTACCACCTTTGATGATAATAGTATCATCCTTGCCTAATCCGTTTATCACGTTGTCCGATCGTCTGTGACAGCTCCCCGAAAGAGGAAAGCAAACAAGCCACCAGCACTTCAATCAGTAAAGCTAGCCACTCAACTCGCTCTCTTCAAATTCCCTTTTACATTTTATTGAAGATCCTCCACCTAGCCAAGTAGGTCTCAAAAGGTTTACCCGCAGCAAGCTCCATATAGGTTACTTTGCGGGCTACTGAATAGAATCTTCGGTGAAAGGCGTCTACCATATCGGCGCAACTATTGATCGAGGCGTGTATACCACGTGAATGCGACACCCGAAAGACTAGCAGAAAAGTGCTTCAGCAACAAACTCTCATCGTGAGCAGCTGGCAATTTATAAATTACTAATATGCTGCTCTGCGAGATCTCCACTTCCATCATAAAACCCTAAGGAAGGAGCTATCCACAAGAATCGCCTCGAATAGCCATAACCTCATCTCGCCTTCCACCGCACCAGTCAGAGGAAACCCGGGAAAAGCTTAACCTCAGCGTACCGCCAGAAAAAAGAGCTTGAATTCACAGGAAAATTTGGATAGGGTCGACCAGTCCATTTATCATCCCACCACTCACCCAAGCAAGCTCAGGAGTTCAGGTGCTACAGATTAGTGAAGCCCGATCGTATTCCACAAAAGAAAGATATCTTGTTTTTATCCTTCTCGGGTTCCAGTCCAATCTTCTGCTGCTGCCCCCGGCCTATACTTAATTTAAGACTTTCTGGTCCAGGCTTACACAAGTCTAATTCTTCCGCTACCGATATTGGATCTGAGCCTTCCTTGAAAGAATCGAAAACAAAGAGTCAATTGCTTAGCTTATCGAGATCGCCCCCTCTTTCCTTTTGAGCCCTTTCTTTATTCTATTTAGCTTCTGCCACACATTTGACACTGACACCAGGGCTCCACCTGAGGATCACCCAGACGCACGAGCACAGACTGGTGTACACTCTCTGCACATCGCGGGACTTAGGCCTTTGCATGCAGCACCTGTCTTCCGCAGGTCTAGAGTAGCACAACTGAAGCTAAACCTTCTTTTCGGCAATACGCGCCCGGGAGAGAGAGACATCTCTCGTTATTGCTGCCTTTCTGACTACTTTGACACAGTCGTCTACGTAAAGGTCTGCACTCAGGAGAGATGCAGTCCCCCATGTATGACATCTTTGAGCCTTCACTGATGAATGTTAAGATGAAAGCACAAGAGACTAGCACCCTTTCTCAACCTAAGAAGCTTGCATCTAGGATTCAGACTAGCCCACAATCTCAAAGAAATTCCTCCAATAAGAGTAAACCCATGTCACAAAGCAATCCCTTTCATAGAAGAGAGACCATCAAGAGTTCAGCACTACCAGACTACGGCCTCCACTCAGACAGGTCTAGAGGCGAATTCGCAGTTTCAGCAGCAATCAGTCCAGCGCTTCAACCGCAACAACTTCAAAGAGCCTCAGGCGCAAGAGCAGGTTCAACCAGTGCCGCTACAGCATTCTCAGGTGAGACCAGAAAAATATCCCTTTCCGCTAGGTCAGTCTCAGCAATACCTACAGCCTCTACCTCAACTTCAGGGGTCGGTCAATACCTGGCAAGCCCCTGCTCAACCTTACCAAGATCTTCTTCTATCCAAAGAATCCCGCTAGTAGCCCCTCAGCCTACGCAATTCACTCCTCAAGACAAGAAAGCAACCTATCTTACTAATAATTAAGGTTTTGGCTTGTCCCAATTCTAAACCAAATAAGAGTGCAGGAGACCTAGGTTAGAGGGTTTCTACGCGCTTTACTAATAAAAAAAGAAGGGCGCACCGGTTGCAGAAACTGAAACTCACTTCATATGACGCGCCTCCTGAAGCTTGGACAGCCTCTGTAGATACTGAGGGGTCTTGTTGATCAGAGTGGCCTATTCTATTCGTAAAGCGTCTCCTTCCCGAGGAGCAAATAGTGCCTCCAGTCTTTCACAGCCAGCACTATCGTGTACATCTCCTTTTCGTACGTGGGAGAGTTTTAGACGGCTGTATTGAACATCTCACTGGGGGACTCAACCGCTTGATAGTGTATTCAGTTCGGTTTCTGCTCTAGATGATAGAGTTCATTGGATGGACGTCTTACTTACCTTCCAGCCTTTCCATCTAGTCCTTGGGCATCCCCGAGCGAGGGTCTTAACACCCAGTTGTATACCGATGCGATAGCCTACCTGTGAGAACTACTAGGCGGGAAGGGATCTAGTCGAATTAAAGCAAAAGAATACGTCGAACCCATGCATGCTACAAGACAGCTTGTATTTCCGTCTGGTCCAATAGATGTAACTGGCGCCTTTCAGGTCGAGTCTGAAGCCATCTCTAATGCCGGACGCTTCCTAGACAGTCCTGCCGGATCAAGGAAAAAGGGCCTTTACATTATTGTATGGGGTCTTTAATCTCATGTCATCATAAGTGGGCAGGCTTTTAAGCAGATAAGAATCAGTTCAGCTTTCAAGGGCTTTCGTCCATCTCTCGCCCATCTATCTCAGGATGCAAGCATTTATCTTGAATGGTGCTGTTATCATACCTCTTTGGAATCAAAACCGCTCGACTCACTTTCTTTCACTCGCCTTACAAGGACCTACCGGACTATCGGCTTTCTATAGTCATCTTCCTCTCCCCGCTTCCTCCCTTCTTATACTTTTATTCGACTAGCTCTTCTCGTTCTTCGAACCCTGCTCCTTGTCCATTCTGCTTTCGGGTGCCCGGGAGGTAACTTAAAATTCACCTGGTATGACTTGACTGCTTTAATCCCAAAACTTAACTCTATACCATAGCCTAACTCTTTATTCCAGGGTTTTTAACTATATCTAGGGCTTTCCACTCCGTAAGCATTTCTTAAGGACGCATTCGACTCGGTAAGAAGATTATATCTTTACCTATAAGTAAGTAATTATTGACTGCATTATCCCTTCTCTTTCCCATTGCTCTCACTCATTTATAGCATACCAGCCTCTTAACTTCGCTTCTCGCTTTTGTTCAATTATAAATAACTCTCACTATCAAGTTTGATGTAGATTTATAGCATCATTCAAGTAAATACAGATTAAGATCGTAGAAACATGAGCTTGTAATATAGCTACACCTAATTCCAGACCTGTTAATGCAATTACTATTAATATAGGACCAAGCCCTCCTATGAAATATAAAAGATCATTCATACATAGCATAGTCCATGCGAATCCACTTAAAATCTTGACTAAACTATGACCTGCCATCATATTAGCAAATAAACGTATTCCTAAGCTTAATGCGCGAAAACTATAAGAGATTAGCTCAAGGAGTACTAAAAAAGGTGCTAACGGCAGTGGTACTCCTGCGGGTAATAATATACTTAAATAATGAAGCCCATTTCTTTGAAATCCCACTATTGTTATACCAATAAAAATGGAAAATGAGAGACCCAAAGTAATGAGAAAATGACTTGTAACTGTAAAGCTATAAGGTATCATACCCTGCAGATTACAAAATAACAAGAAAGTAAAAATGACAAAGATGCAAGGGAAAAAGACTTGTTTAACATTTCCACCTATTTGTTCATTTACCAGGTTAAGAACGAAATCATAAATAAGCTCTACCAAGGATTGCCAAGCATTGGGTACTGACTTTCCTCCTCCCTTTTTAGTAATAAAATAAAACAGCAGTAAAACCAAACTGAGAGTGAGCAGCATAAAGAAAGAGGGATTTGTGAATGAGAAATATAAGTTACCTATATGAAGGGGTAGAAATGGGATAATCTCAAATTGATCCAGAGGGCTGGGTATAGCGTATAAAAAGTTCATCTTGACGGTGAGTTAAGTTATAATTCTGCTTTACTTTCTTAAAGTAAAGACTTGTCGAATCGAAAAGGAAATAGCCGGTTGTTTTTCCTAAAATGCGTGGGTTCGACTACGGGGGCCCCCCACTACGAGTGGGGATCTAATTTACACCACCCGACGAAGTCGGTAAACGACAGACCCAGCTGGCATTCACCAAGGCTGCTGGGGGAGCAGGTAGGGGAATTGAAGAAGATCAATCGGAAGAAGGTGAGCTAAACTGCAAATGATAATGAGTTGGGCAAGGCTGGAGGTTGCCTTACGCCAGGAAGAAGGCCCTGTTCTCTTTTTTGATTTCCATCCATAGATATGGTTGGTATGTTGAATCACCTGTGAAGTCGACTTTACTTGACCGTGTCTGCCTCAACTTCACCCTAGACTCGTGTCGTGTAGCAAGACTAACAAGTGGTCGAGTTCATTTATGAACGAACGAGCAACTATTATAAAAAAAGCAAGCAAGACTTTACTTTTATTATTTTTTTATTCTTCCTTGGCCGTGTGGAACATGGATTAGCATTATGTCATTCCTACAAGTGATCACCCATCCAGGATTTGAAGAAGAAGCGCCATATGAGGACTTCGAGATCAAATATAATATGTTTCTTTCCATTCCTCGTGAGCCACTTATTTCTCCGAAACAAGAGATAAAAGTTATTTTACTCCTATTTCCCAATAAGTCGACGGCGTTACACCATTGGGATACTTCGAATAAACTAGAGTACATATAGGATACACCGGTGCTAAAACCTTTTCTAAAGATATCTTCCAAACTGTTGGGGTCGTTGCTCCGGATTTTGTTCCCCCGGTTTGAAACCAGTTGGTTCCGTAGTTTGAGAATTCTGCTGATCCCCAGTACTCCATCTCCATCATTGCATATGGGAATATAGAAAGTAAAGAGGAAAAGGCATGACCAGAAGAATTGTGTGAAATAAGTGAATTTATCCAGTTGAGGCATGATTGATTGATAAACAATGATTCCCTCCGGACAGAAAGAGAGTCCGGAGTCTTAAAGAATGAATTCTATTGAGTTGTGGTTGTTGACCAACAAATTATGCATGGGAGAAAGATTCACAAACGAAAACTAACCTTGATCCAGAAAGAAAGAAGGCCCCTCCAGAGACCTAAAACCTCCATATCAAGAGAAGGAATTGTCCACTGAACACTTTATTTTTTAATGCAGACCAGACAGACAGTGATTTCTGACAGACAGAATCCCCCTCAAGAAAAATAATACAAATCGAAGGCCCTCTCACCCGAAGCTAAGAGCCCTAGCTAAGTGAGCGCAACAGTTTAGACTCCACCATAATATGTAATTTGGGGATGCTGCGGGAGTGCACGGTGCCCGGGTAGACGAACCGGCGGGACGTTGCCATTGGCCCTTCCTGTACAGGATTGCCTTTTCGGACAGGAAATCGTACAGGCCCAGAAGCTCATAGTCGCACACCAACCAAAGACTAAACTAAGGCAGCTATTGAGGAAGAAGGAGAGGCTAACGAGATAGGGGCGACAAAGCGAGGGGATTGAGCCTTTCTCCTAGCGCAAGAGTTTTCGTCGCTGGATTAAGACGACTTAGCTACTTGTCTGAAAGCGGAAAAGGAAGCTGACTAGCCTTCAGGCCTGAATAAGCAAAAAAAAGGGGAAGGAAGTCATTGGATTATTCGCTTTGATAGGATTGTCTCCTTATGTGGTACTCGACCGGCTAGACTTCGATTACTTTTTTTTGGAGTTTATAATCGTGTTAAGCATTTCCTATAGCTGGCGAGAAGGGATCGCTTATTAACGAACCAACCAGGCGAAATTATAAAGAGGGATCACAAATTGCCCTATTTGAGGGACAGATGGGGAGGACGTTTTGCCATGCTTTGAAAGATTGTAGTTGGGCAAGATTTGTTTGGTCTGTTAGGCCAGAGATCTGGTCGCACTTCATTTCAGCCCCCTTACTCAATATATTTATTAAAATATCCATGGTGCTGGTATGCATACAGTGTCGGAGCTTGAATGGCCTCTTTCAACATTTCATTTTTGAAGTAGCAATTCACCAACTCTGGGCATGGCGCAACATAATGATTCTTTTCATTTTCCTCATAATCCTAGTGATCTCATCATTGCTAAAGCCAAGGAAATCCATAAGTGTTTAGTGAAAGCTCTTGATCTTAATCATCGAGAGGTAGAGTTTCTCAAATGGGAAGCTCCCTCCCATCCTTTTTTTAAAGTCAATGTTGATGGTTGCGCCAAGAATAATCCAGGACCAGCAATGGGGGACTCATTAGAAATTCGAATGGAGAATGGATCATTGGATTCATGGAGAACCTAGGACATGCTACGAACTGTGCCAGCAGAATTTTTTTGCCATTTTCAGCAGCAACTGGAATGTGCTCGCTCTCTTCTGTCATTACTTCATCCCACCACAGCTTCTTCTTCAGAAGCTGTTAGTGTTGAATGGGCTGAGAAGTGTGTAAGCCTTACTTTAAGGTGTCCTTGTGGCAAAGGATATGAAGTTCTAATATCTGCAAACAATTGTTATTACGAGTTGTTGTAGATGAATTAGTGTGTCTGATTCCCTTTCATTTGGTTGTCACTAGAATCAATGTACATCACTTACATTCAGTTATGTAAATAAAATGTTGTGTACTATCTAAGTGAAGAGTTCGCAGCTTGTGGAGGCGGAGGAAAGAGCACCAGCAGCAGAGCTAGAGAGTCTCAGCCTTGCCTGTTAGGGTGCCAATGGGAATTGCATGGGGTGCATTGTAAAGGCCAAAAGGCATCAAAGGCGCATGATTTTATTAATGAATTCAACGCCATTGAGCGTGTGAGAGAGGCAGGTAGCTCACCCACAAGATGCTCGGTCAACATCTCTCTTTCTCTCTCTTTGTTGACTGCTTTACTCATAGTTTGTGTGCTTAATGCATATGTTGGGTAGGTTTCTGTTTTGTTCACACAAAACCACCTAACCTTACTTAAGAGGTGCGAGTGGAATACTTGTACCGAGCGGGCACTGACTTTCGGAATGGAAGAAGGGGTGAGCAGACAGAACGGACAAGAACGACTCGACTTTTACATCCTCAAGCTAGAAAGAGGATAGGCTATTGGGGCTTCTTGCGAATTCTGTGGAAGGTAACAAGACTGTAGAATATTCGAGGGACCACAAAAAGGGGAAGTCAACTGTTGCCTCTAAAAGGGCCCCGACTTATTTTATTTCCAGAATTAGAGTTCGACCTGCCCCTTTTTTGTTTTGGGGGGATCAAGTTCCTTGCCAACTATCGACCCCGATCTCTTTTCATTTCTTTTGGGTATTATATTACTAGCCTAGCCTTCGTCAATCACACTAAAGCAAAGCCCGCCCCCTACCTCTCCACCTTCGCTTAACAACAAGGATCGCATGACCGTACCGTTATTAGATTGCTTTTTTTTCTGATGAGGATAGTAAAATAGATAGAATATAATAGGTAAGAGTTCAATGACAAATGCAATCCCTACTGTGATAAAGCCTTAACTTAGAGATCAAGTTTTCTTTCTTTGAAGCTTATAGTGTGAAAGCTGGCTTAGGATAGTGTCCCTATAAAGCAAGTGTAATCTGTAGTTCTATTGCTTCTCGCTCTTCTTCTTCTATTCCTAATGTCTTTTCCAGTTTTCAAGCGGAAGCAGGACCAGACCTGGCAAGGATGATATCATTATCATAGCGAATAGGGACTCTATGTTGATCTATGGGTATTTTGTAATATGGGGGCAATTCTTTGCCTTCGAGTTATAAAATAACTTTTCATAAGTTTATTAGGCAAGCTAGCCTATCAATATAGTTTTAGTTCTAGAGTCAACCCATACCAAAAGATAAGGAAGGTTACAGTCCTTCTGCCTTCCATTAAAAAGCAAAAGTAAGAATCCGATCTCCAGGGTCCCTTCGAGCTCGTAGCTTTCTTTTTTTCTGGGCTCTTCTCCATTCTCCAATCCTAGTGTTACCTTTAAGTAAGCTAAGCAAGCAAGAGAAATTTACTTAGGCGCGCAAGCATGTGATAAAATTCCTTTTCAAGCTAGGTTACAAAAGGGAAAAACAAGAAATACAAATAATGAGCTATCCGGCAATGTAAATTAAGCCCCCAGACTGGGGGATAGCGTAAAGAGACACTTAGGGTAAGGAAGGGATCTAGCAAGAGTTATACCCAAGAAACAACATCTAGATGGATCAAGGGCCTAGCCTAAGCTAGGTCAGTTCCATACTAACACTAACCTCTTCCTTCTTCTTGCGAAGAATTAATTTCCTAAGTAAGCTACTGCTGGGTTAATAATCCATGTGGTAGTTTTATTCCATCGCATTCTAGTGATCCAGTTTCTGCCTTTCCTGAGGCAGCTGTTGAAAAGGTTTTAGTTTTGCTTTGATCATGCTTGGCCGACCTCTACTGATGTATCTGTCATTAATGGAAGCACGAGGGAACGGGGTTCATCGGCTTAAGCCAGTCAATCTATCCAAAGAGCCTACCCTACGCCTCCTATAATAGATGAAGCTCCAGCTGCGCATTGCTGATTTCTTTCTCAATCCTGAATCCCTACTTTCATCACGAAAGACGCTTTCTCAGTATCTATTAAATTCGGACTTCATGCTCACTTCTGAAATGAAGCGGCCTAAAGCTGAGCGACGAGGTCCACTGGCATGAGAATAAAGCGAAGTAGAGCGATAAGCACACTATCGATTGATCCAAAGAAGCTTAACTCATAAGAACCTCCCGCTATACTCTTTTCTTGGCACTTGAAGCAGGAGTCTTTCCTTCAGTCTTATAATGTGAGGGCTTACGTATATAAATACGTATATAAATATCTTCCTTTTTTCCTTTCTAATCATTCTTGCTGGGAAAGCGTCCTCCAGCCTTCTTCATCTTCATTGCAAAAGAGCGCATGATAAAATAGAAAGGATTCAATCCAGCCCCAAGCCGGGGCTACCCTGTTTACCGGATCCAACGATTAGAGGTCTGCCCGTCCGGCGTCTGTACCTCACATTGTTTAGTTTAATAAGGGCGGCGCCCTTGCTCCCTCTCCCAATCGTTGACCTTGACAGTGAACTCGTGGACGAGGCTTTGACCTGAATTTAAAAGGGAATCCCGGTTGTTCTCAACGTAATTGAGAACCTCATTAATTTTCTTCAGTTTCAGAGGGGAAGCTGTTCTTGTTTCATAAGCAAATGTGGCAACTGGTGGTAACGTATAAAAGTACCCTATGTGTGAGCCGTTAGAGTATAATCAAGTCCATGTCTTCTTAGTCAGTGTCTCAGTCACGGAAATTAAAAGTAAAATGTCCCTGGTATACTACTAAAGCTCTAACTCTTATCTGTCTTCTAGACGAGTGAAGTGACCAATGGGGATTGGTCACGAACGCTATAAGCGGGGTTGCTTTCCGCCTTAGTACATCTCACATTGTGGTACCCTTTAGAGTTATAGTCAATGTATCACTGGTATAGGAGTTTCTTATCAGCCCTTTTTTTTAGATTGGGTAGGTGTTAAGTGTACTATTACTATAAGGTAAAAGATCGAAAAGAATGCCCGTATGTCGAGATACAGGGTTTTTCGAGAAAAGGTCCCATCCTT
>Ga0209281_1000175_pt1:132500-150000 | contig 151623 bp, 95 predicted proteins | sample MedtruBG_FD_187514 | JGI IMG/M metagenome (GOLD analysis project Ga0209281, IMG submission 187514) | Root nodule microbial communities of legume samples collected from California, USA - Medicago truncatula BG (SPAdes) (version 2) | ecosystem: Host-associated > Plants > Roots >...
GTCGCTTCAAAACCTCGTTCCTTTTCTCTTGGACATCTCACTTGAAATGCAATCAATGCATTCATTCTTTTTAGTAAAAGAAAGTCTCTCACGGATATCCTATTTGTAGATATGGGTCCGTAATTCTATTCTTATATTAAAAAAAAGGGTGGTTCCTATATTTGCCTATCGAACAACAAGTCTTAATGTATCGTCGACTTGATACTACCAGCTTAGATACATGTACCGGATGAGGCGGAAACCCATACTAAAAATAAGAAAGGAAGACCCATGCATCAATCAAGATCTCTATCTATAATATAACATACCTCAGGTTGGATTCAACCACTTAGGATGATGATCTGCAAAACCAAACCCCATGACTTTATGCTCTGCCAGTCTTCCCCTCTTCTAGCTATTCGCATGCGTCGATCAATCATCTTCGGCAAAATGACCTGATAAAGTATGCACCAAGGATCCATTAGATTAAACTAAGTGCATGATAGACCTATTATTATATCCTTTGAATGTGACCACTGGTTAGATTATGATTATGTAAATGGATCCCCATTAAGTCGGGCCTGTGGACAATGTTTTAATGGATCACCCCTGATGCCTGATGGGCAAAAGAAAAACATGAGCCCAATACGGTACCTCATAGGGCAATCATTGTACTTAGGGTCACTCTCCCATCTGTTATCTTCATTGTATCGATTCAGTCTGGTCGATCAGGAGAGCGAGTGCGAGAGAGATTTAAATAGCTATGCCCAACCTATCCATACGTGCTTGTTGAATCCATTGTATTCCGATAGCGCGGCAACTCGTGTTGTTTATTCCTTTCTTAATCCAGCATCCAGTAGGTCGCTTAATATGGGCATGCCCGAACGCAAAAAAGGCTATCCGAGATACTCTTCCCTCCCAAGCAAGGCTAGAATAAAAGGAGGAACTCCCGACTCAAATAGGTGTGATATCGAAGTGGACTCAATTGTCCAATCTCTTCTCTTATGCTATTATTTCGTCGAGTACTCAAAACAAGATGAACAAGCGAGAGGAAAGAACCTCACATAAGCAAGCAGTTCGGTCTACTCGCTTTTGGCTTGGGCTTTGCGAATGGAACTTGCATTCTCGAAAGGGCTCGTTCACTTGGCTTCTCACTTCGGAATGCTAGAGGAATGGTTGACCTAACGCATGAACCAACTATCCGAGATTCTGCCTTCCGCTTTGAAAACATTGGGAAGGGGTCGGGCTTTCAGCTGATTCGAAAGGGATCGTCAAGCCAAGCAAAGATTCGATTGCCGGTCTTTAATGCAATAGGTCGGCAGGCAACCAAAGGAAAGATTCGACAGGGATTTGAGCTTGCTTTTCAGATTATACAGGCAAGCGGGAAGGTCAAGTGGGTTTTGTTAGATACAAAATGTCATGGATGGATTTAATTAATAATGGAAGGGAAGGGCTTATGAACCGGGAAGTGACCCCTACATGTGGTAGGGGCATCAACATAGCTCTTGTCGGCTAGTCAAGTACTCCTGTCAGCCATAAAGCAAAGAGCGTAGCGGGTAATCTGTGCAAGAAGTGACTTCCTTGCCTTAATAACTTATTATCTGTCCGAAAAGAGAGGGGGATGAATGTGAAATGAAACCTTGATTTTCTTATACGATTACGATACCACCTGTCGCACCTCCGTACTCTGATTCAAATGCGGCGTATGGAGATTCAGATAGGAATGATTCGGGTGCTGAGGACAGGAATGATTTTGTTTAAGCTTAAGATTCGGATTCAGGCTGGGGAGGAAGTCCTCTCCTAGTTATAGTTGAAGTGGATAATGATCGAAGGGAGAAAGAATCGTCTTAATCATTTTGATGTGACATCGGCCAGGCGATTTCAACTCGGAATCTTCTTTCCCAAAGGGAGTGATCAGTGGAGGAAGAAGAAGCTCTTACAGAATCAGCCGCTCTTAGCTCTTAAGGGAGTTATTTTCTTCACGTCTCCTAGGCTAAACCGATTTAGCTTTATAGAAGCACCTTTATCTCCGCTTCGCCCACTAGAGATTTTTAATTCCCCGCCCCTACTTTTAAAGTAAAGAAGATGAAGACTTATTTTCTTGTATCTTAGTGCGCATAATTGACCATTTACTTATTGAGTGGTATAAGTGGTACTACACCATTGCTGTTAGACTAGAATACTCCTTTGGAGGTTCTTCTCTCTCCTCCGGTTGTACCTTCTTCAGTGAACCGAACCCTTTCCAAACCAAATTTGCAGCTTTTGGTCTAACTTAGCCTATGATATCCATTCCCACTTACTTCTGTAAATGTAAAAACTTCTCCCCCCTCTTTAGTTGGGCTCGTTCTTTCAATGGCCTCTTTACTTCTGATGGACCATGAGTTCTGGGCACATATGATTGCATACCGTCTGTCAGGACAATCCTATATGTGAAGGGTTACTTGCTACGTCTCGCTGACTCCCGCCTCGCCTATCTCTCATCAAAGAGTATCAGAAAAGTTACTATTCGTCCTACTTAACTGCAGGAATGCTAACCTCTGACCCATCCGCCGCTTCTCACTTCCATTCCTCTCCCTTACAATCGCTCACCTTCTTCTTTCTTTGCTTGCAGAGAGGGAAGGTTCTATTTGCTCGGTTGCATGTCATGACTTTATGAGCTTCTTTCCTTATATCCTTTACTTGCCGAGCTGACCCCCTTATATCGGAGCACGTACCTGCCTGTCTACTATTAGACAGGAGCTCACTTCAACGAAGACTCTTTTCAAAAGAATCGCTTTAACCCTTCGCCGGTCTTGCTTGCTTTGAAGAGAACACCTACTGTTCGTTAACAGTTCCTTCTCCCCTCGTTTGAATAGGGATTCTGATATGAGAACCTCATTCTTCTCAATAGCCCGCCCATGAAAACCTAGTTTTAAGAGAACACATGCTATTCTCACCCTAGACCAGTCATTCAGTCAACTAAATCTTTTCGTTGAAGTAGTTCCATCGATGAGAGCGAAATGCCAGTACAGCGAAACTGACGTTAGACAGGTGTGTGTTTGCCCTCTCTAACTTGAGATAAATGCCCTTATTTTGCATTGAAAAGAGATGAGATCTGTGCTTCAAAGAGAATGGGAATGAGACAGGACAGCGGGATTCTTCTCATCTTGAGTGCTCAAAGGTCTTACTTTTTTTCTCTCCCCTAGGCGGATTTAGAGCCCCCTCCCTTACTGAATGAATCCCTCACAGGCTGAACCAGTACCGATATCGACCGACCTGTTGTCAATCGGCCTCCCTTACTTTAAATCTATAAGTCTCAATCTATGGGAGATATTAATAATTATTAACTGAGAAATCGAGACTACGTGACACATTTCTTCCACTGATGAGCTTTCTCGGTCTCGTGACGAGCTTTATCGCGCCCTGAGCATCTCCTCCTGTAAAGGGCTCTATCAAAAGCCCTGTATTTGAATTGGTTGGCTTTTTCGATTATCAAATGCCAGTGTAGTTCCTCCTTAGAGGCATTCCAACATGTAGCCCATTATCCGACCTTTCCTTTCGCCAAGACTGTAAGAAAGGATGTAAAAAAAAAGTAAGAGGTAGAAACCGAGGGATAGTGAGTTGTTGGGAGGTTCCCCTGGGTGATCCATTCAATTAGTTGCAAAAACTGGTCTAGATAGAAAGTGAAAAATCCCCCGCTTCGAGGAGACCCTCCATTCCTTCTTCATCCCGGAGTATCACCCTGAATGGCTAATTCCAGAAAGATAAATGAGGAAAGTCCTGTTCTTTTACACGGTATGAACTAGAACATAGTTTGAAAGCCAATCTCTCTTCCACAATCCAGTAGAGGTATCCCCGCATGTTTTCTCTTTGTCGTAAGAGGCATATCTCATCTTGTAGTTGATTCTCCAAATTGGACAGGTTTCGTAGTAACCAGTCATCCGACTTTGTCCAAAGCACCTCTTCATCTAGTATCAGACGATTCTATTGATTTCTTCTCGGTGCAAAACAAAGGGGTCTATCCCTAGGACTCTTTCTCGTGAACTAGGGTAAAGTAAATAGATGGGTCGCCCTTTCCTGTCCTGGAAGTTGATCCCCGTAGCCCAAAATAAACAAAGGTTCTAAGAGTCAAGTAAATGGTGGGACCTCCTTCCGGGACCTCCGATTAACTTATTGAGCCTCTCTCCTAGGGTTGGTTTTCTCATCTGACCCTAAATCATTCTTAAACCTGAGTTAAGTAGCTCTCTTGTTCTTGGCTGCTAGACAAGGAGCTGGGTAGAGAGAGAATAGATCCTATCCCTAGGATGGTAGCTTCTATTCCTTGATTGCCCTGTAAGTTAAAGAAGGGATTATAATGCTTCTGGAAGCGGGCATAAGCTACTATATAGAGTCTTGAGTGCCTTCCCTTCGGAAACCAACTAAGGCAACTCCGATTGAATGCGGAATCCCGCTAGCCATTATTCGTATGAACTCCTAGATCCATGAAGGATATGGGCATCCGTTAGAAGAGATAGCAGACATGAGCCAACTCAAAGGAGGGCACCCCCGAACGCATAAGAGAGGGGTTGGAAAAGGACCCCGTGAGAAGCTTCAGTTAGAAGTTCCGCTCGAGTAGAACGGTTGTTGGTGCTCTATTTCATATCCTACTGTTGGTTGCCTCTTCCCTTCCTTTCCATTTAATCACTGACAAAACAAACCTACCTTTCATACAACAAGAGGACCCCCTATAAAGCCCCTAGTTGCCATAAGGAAGCTCTTTGTTATGAAGAAGCCATAAATAAATTAGAGGAAAATGAGGGTCTAAAGCATATAGGGGTTGGCTACGGGTGGCACCCTATAGCTATAACATTATGCGTGTGTAGATCCAGAGGAAGTTGGAATAAATATGGCATAGCTTTGGCGGTCATCCCCTGCCCCCGGAGAGTATCACCGTGAATAATTACTCATATATATCAGCCAGAGAAGCCTGTGACTCATACACTATCAACCATAGTGTATACCAGAAAGAAACTTCGTCTAACACCAGATCTTGTTGAAGCTCAGCCAGGGCCTGAAAGAGATCAGTAAACCAACGCTTCTCCCTCTCCAGACTCAAGCCATGATCCAGTTCCAGACAACATGCCTGAGGTAGGCCATTATTCCTCTCGTCCTGTTCAAGGCTTTGCTCAAGAATAAATATTGGATAGATTGGGAGGAAACCTTAACTTCAGTTTGTGAAGATTAGGACTTTACTGGCTATTGCTGCATCAAAGAAGTGGTCCCTATACCAGCTAGATGTTAAAAATACCATCCTACACGGAGAAAACATTGCATTAGTAGGATCCACCCCATGTGATCCGTCATTCAGTGCAATAAGACGGCCCATAGCAATGAATGTTTAAATAAGATTCACTTCGTTCTGTACGGGATAAGGAGCGAAAAGCGCAGCATGGCAATCGGAGACAAGTCAAGTTCAGTCAGAAATTGGATAGATAGATTCGTGAGTAGTGTAATCATAAAAGCCCGCGGAGCGGTGACTGAATTGGTAATCTACTCTTCTTTGTTACCGGAGATCGTCTCCTCGGCTGTTAGGTTCAGTGTTCATCGTCACTTGAGTACAAGTACATGATGGTCGTCCTATGAGTGAATGCGCTTCAGTCTAAGTTTAAAATTGCTTGAGCTGATAAAGTTGTAAGGCTCCAAGCCTAGGGTTTAAGCGGATGCCCCAAGGCTCTCTTCGTAATGGCTGGACGCTAATGGATTGGACGACAGGTACGAGAAGCTCACTGCCAGGATATAACCATTCTTGTCCCGAAGAAAAGCAGATGTTGATGACTCCGAGATTGATGACCGGATCGGCAACGGACGTTGACGAGCAAGATCCCTCTGCCCTTGAGTTTTCTCTTTTGGTTGCGGATTGCGTGCAGCTTGACTTCTTTCTTCCACATAGGCTAGCTTCCTTGCTTGCATGCCTTGTGGCGAACTAGACTGAAAATTGTGTATATTATATAAAGACAGAGTCTTACCTTTTTTCAAAAAGAAGAGTCACGCTCTTTAAAAGCCCCTATTCGACGATGACTTAAGCCTATCTTCTTTCTTTACTTTAAGAAGGGCTTTTTTCGGTATACCGCTCTCCGAAGAGAGCCTATGATATCTTCGGTCTTTTTCCCATGCATCCTTTCTGTTTGTTGGTCAACAACCAACCACATATAGTTTTTTTAAGTCTCTTCTTCTTCTTTGGAGCTTGTTCTTGGTCCCAAGGGAAATGGGGTGACAAAGAATCAGAAGGACTTATCGCAATCTCAGGTACAATGGCTAGTTGGAAAGCCTTTCAATTCAAGCCAATCTCTTGATTCACATTCATGTGAAACCGTTGCAACCGATCCTGCATACCAATCATCCGCCGCTTACAGTTCTGGCACTAAGCCAAGGTTTCTATGGATTCAGTCCTGTGGAAAAATAAATTTTTTAGGGCAATTCAGTTAGTAGTTTCACCGGTCAATCCTCGGGACACTAGCGAGTCCGTCCTTAAAAGCCCTAAAAATTTTGTCCATGAAGCCTTAGATACTCCAAGCCTCAATCTTGATTGTCCTTGAACCTAGACCATGGAAGTATGGTTATAGTCCCATTCCATTAGTGGGATCCATAGCCTACGGGTCTTTCCCAAGCCAGTAAAAGAAGAAGGTTTTCGAGGACTACCCTAAGCCTACTTGTAGGCAGGACTTTCAGTTACAATGTCTAGGTTGGGCAAGCTTGGATGCCCCTACTCCCAACAAGTTGCTGGTCGGGATCGTGAAACTCTCGCAGTTTGGTCATAAGGATAATAGTTCTTATCTTATTAGGTCAGGGGCGGCCGGCCCGGGGGTTACCCGCGATTGGTAATGGCATAACCAGAAGAGGAGTAGGGGAGACAAGGTTACGCGCTGGGTAGCGCAGCGCATCTGTTTCGGGTACAGGGGCGACGAGGGGTGCTAACCCGGCCACCCAACCCAGCAGGTCAGGGGCGGGCCGGCCATAGGTTCGAATCCTGCCACCTTTCTTGTGGATCATCCTGTGGTTACCGGATGATGGGAATAACAAAGCAGAAATTGAACAATGAGCAGAGCACGAAATGTACATAATATATGAATTCTTTCATTTATCGTTATTTCCGGGTCTTTTCGTTGCATTCACTTACAACAAGAAACAACCACCTGCGTTTGGTGCAGCACCTGCATTTTGGTGCATTCTTCTTTCTTTCCTCGGTCTTTCGTTCCGTCATATTCCTAATAACTTATCCAATTACAACGTATTAACCGCTAATGCACCTTTCTTTTATCAAATCTCAGGGACATGGTCTAATCATGAGGGTAGTATTTTATCATGGTGTCGGATCCCACGTTTTTATGGATTCCTTCTTTGTTACCGGGGTCGACCCCAAAGCCATAATGTCTCAAAACGAGGAGGCCATAGAGAAGTTTTGTATGACTTTGTCTCGAACTTCGTGAAGAACTCCATTCTATCTCTCCCTCGTTACGAACAAAAAAGTGGGGCTGCGCCCCAGTTGTACACTCCCTTCGTTCTACGAACCCTTGTTGATTCTGAACTTCGTTCGCGAAGGAACCGGACGTTTGACGGGCCAGCCCTTTTTTATGCGCCGCTTTACCCTGAAAGGATAATTAGCTTTGCTCCTCTGGGTGCTAGGCGCTCCCGTGGTTCGCGAGAAGGAAAAAGAAGGACTCATCCTTTGTTGCATCTGGCACGATATGATAAAGAGAGAGCTTCGTCTATCGATGAACAGCGGATTGACGGAGCTCTTGGCATTGCTTTGTTTTTCTCTCCTTTCCTATCAGCGAGTTCCGATCCTTTTGTTCGAAATTTCTTCGTTCGTACCGAACCGCTTGCAGAATCAAATCCTGTTCCACAAGATCCTATATCAGCTATACATCCTCCTTGCATTTATGCCGGAGACGTCGCCAGTGCTATGGGCTTTGGATTATGTAGATCAAAAATTATGAATGGGATTGTGGCACTCCACTCGCCGCCAATGCGGAAGGATGCCGCCGAAAAGAAGGGAACGCTGCTTCGCTCTGCTGGATGCGTCGGATCCCGTATAACAAGCGAGCTTTTTACCAAAAAATTAAAACATGTGGTCGCAAAATGCTATCCAGCTCTCTTGTTGCGTAGCAATAGAAGCCTGCTCATGCTGCTTTGGCGGCGCTTTTTCGCCTTCTCTTCGCTCTGGACAGGAGCGCTAGTGGACACGGGGAGGGAGCAGGCGAAGCGTGTCGTTCGTAATGAACAGAAAGAGACCACTACTTCGCCTCTTTGTTGGAGCGCCGGCGCGAACACAGTGGTATCTGACCAGGACCAGAAACAGATTCGAATTTGGATCTTGACATGTCGGTGGTTTTTAACCGTGGGCATCATGCCAGGAAGTTGGTGGGCTCATCATGAATTAGGTCGGGGTGGCTGGTGGTTTCGGGATCCCGTAGAAAATGCTTCTTTTATGCCTTGGGTATTAGCCACAGCTCGTATTCATTCCGTAATTCTACCCCTTCTTCATTCTTGGATCTCGTTTCTGAATATTGTGACTCTTCCATGCTGTGTCTCAGGAACCTTTTCAATACGGTCCGGATTGCTAGCTTCCGTTCATAGTTTTGCTACAGATGATACACGAGGAATCTTTTTATGGCGGTTCTTCCTTCTAATGACCGGCATATCTATGATTCTTTTCTCCCAGATGAAGCAGCAGGCATCGGTCCGTATAACTTATAAAAAAGAGATGGTTGTGGCGCGAAGTACTCTTGTGCACCTCCGTCACTCGGCTCGCGCGCAACCCCGCCCCGTTATGTTATGGAAGAATTGAACTTATTACCGGGCTGGTTATTCAGAGCCAGCGGCTGCCGGATTTCGTCCCGCAACTAAAAGAAGATCGCTTCGGGGGTCACTGTGGCGTGGCTGAATGTAGAGCAGTCCGCCCCTACTGCGTTTGATCAGTAAATTTAGGATAAGTTCGGAAGATGGTCAAGGTAGCTTGCTTCCAAGCCACTGCACTAGATGCGCATGTAGTCGTAGTAGTAGGCTCAGAATGCCTCTATTCTATACTAAAATACTACTTAGGATGAATGGCTCGTTCTCTTACTTGACCATGGCATCGCCAACATGAGTCTGTGTTCGGTGGTTGATAAGCTGCTAGTTGGTATTTTGTTTAGGGCTTGTTATTTCCTTTAACTTTTCCCAACGAGGTGGAGGGCCATCGCAGAAAGTAACCTATCCCCGTAGTTCCGAAGACAGGAATTGGGTAGTAGGGGGCCCTTGGACCCCAAAAAAGGCTTTGACCTGCTGGCTATTGCGTTTACCGCGAAGTGAATTAAGTTGGGGGGCAGAAAGGGATGCCAGGGACAGAGTCACCTCAGGGTTCATTTCATGCCCACGGGCAAGAAAAGGTTCCGAAGTTAAGCCCTTTAACCCAGTGCTATCGGACTGGTGGAATGAAACCATATCGAATAGGGAACTCGTTCCAGTACCGCTACCGCTTCGACTGCGAGAAGGAAGCCGGATGAAGAAGATGACTCGACTCGCGTCTGGGAAAACCGGATCTGGTAGGGAAGACAGACCTTATATGGCTCAGCTTCGACCCATTTGGTGAAGTAATCGGTAGCTACCAAAAGAAAGGGGTAGAAGAAGGGGCTCGGGATCTTCGGATCAAAGTACCAAGCGGGCAAGAACGCACTGATCTGTAGTACGCCTCAGGAGTCGGCGGAGAAGAATTCCAACAAACAAGGCAAGTCGTTCCTAGCCAAAAAGTAGGTAGCCCCGCGAAACCTCTTATTCCGGCTAACTACGACTACTCAGGAATAGCGGCGTTTCCACTGTTGGGGGTAATCGCCTGTTGTCTCTTTCCTGACCTACTCAATCGAAAGATGCCCACAATCGGATGCCAGTCTCTAAGTCCCTGCTTTGACTGTGCCTTATCTTAGGGCACGGTACCTTAGTTTAAATCCATAGTTTACCGCTTTCCCTTGCAAAGACAAAGACCAGATTTGTCCCACCCGGGGATCTGACCCCCTTGATCCTCCTCTAGGATTCGCGCTTTAATAAGCTCACTCGTGCCGTCCTACTAAAGGAAAGGGCTCTTTCTATTCCGAGTTGGCCTGCACCCTATCCTATTCGATTAGGAAACTGATGATTCTAGAGCAAGTTACATCCATATCAAATCCTCCAGAAGTTATGCTCAACAGGAAAGTCATAAAGAAGTGCCACAGCACTATTGCTATTGATCGGACATTCACTATTGCATTACCTGAATGGAATGGCTGCAGTCTTCTTAGTCCCTGCGCATTCAAGAACAAGCCCATCCAATCTTACCGTTATTTACCCTACGAGTGCTTCTGGCATAAGCGCTGCTAGTGAAAGCAACTGACAAGGCCTCAAAGCTGTTTCAGGAAGAATCTAAAGCAAAAACACATTTCGACCGGGCACGTATCGAAGGAGCAAAGGAGGAGGTAGCAATAGCATTAGCAGGAGCAGCAGGAAGCGTGGCAGTCTCGCTTGTTCTCGAATCAGCGCACTAGGAATCGAAGATTTAAGATGATTTCCGACAAGCGCACATTCATAGGCTGTTAGCAGGATAAGGCGAGAAAGATATTGAATTAACATATTTTACTTTGACTGATTAGCTGCTAGAAGTAGCCAGTTAGTCCAATGCGACGAACACGGGCTTGGATAAGAAAGAAGGGTCTTGAGTTCGTGAGTTGGAACAGTTGTTTATATTATTAGTAATTTATTAGTTATGAGTTCTTAAAGTTAAAGAAAGGGAAGAAGACTCTTAAAACTAGCGTAGCATACAGGATTGGGTGAGATCAAAGACCTAGAAGTGGACTCTATCTTTCATAAAACTTTCCTAAAGCGCTATCGGGCTAGGAGGGGCGGTTATTCTGATGAGTTAACTTAGTTCATTAGTTCTAGCTATCCTCGGCTGTAGCGACCGCTAGGGAACAAGCAGAGTTGGAGAAGGTAGAAGTTAAGCGGGTTATCGCATATGTAGTTTTTTAAGACTTGTTCTTCTTCCCTGAGTTAGAGTTTGTTTAGGGGTGTGAATAGCTACCGAACGAGTGTAATACGCACGCACAAAGTATAGTACTAGAGTGTAGTTTACCGAAAGGATAACTAGAGCTAATAGAAAGCCAATCCAAGCCGTTTCAGGAAGTGACCAATTAACCAACCAAAAAAACGACTTTGCATCGAAACATCAAAATGTATACTAAAATATATTGCTAACATTTAACTTGGTTAAATTTAATATTTTTTAATAAAAAGCAAAAGGATTGCTTCCCAGACGAGGAAATAGCTGTAACAAAGAGTAAGAGGAGGGCAGGATCATCTTTCACTCTACTTAGACTTAGATGAAGCCTCTGAATCCAGATCGAAGAAAGTCTTTAAGGATCGACTTAGGCCCAGAGGATGTATCTCATCTTACCATACGCGCCCAGTGGGGAAGATATATTGCTGCGTAATGACCGTACCCTAAAGACTATGTACATCTTAACTGAACAAGTACTAACACTAAGAGAGTCACCTGTGCTCAGACAAAGGGACTAGGAAGATAGATAATGGTTTATTCTTGAGTCGTATCCAGAAGGCATTATATCGCCGACTACCTTGTTAGAGGTAGTGCCTATCTATCCCTTGTCATAGCAGGCCTCATCCGTTAAGGCTAAGACGTGGATGCGGCGCGAACCTTTTATATTTTTTAAACTAAAAACATAAGATGATAGGCCGAAGTTGGAAATGAAAGGTCCCGAGGTCCATAAAACAAAGGCATTATAAGCCCAATTATCAGCCTTAGATAAGAATTATGACCTAAACGCGTGTATTGTGCTGCACGACAGGTAAGATAAAGGAGAGCCTTCCAAGTGTGCATCAGACTAGTAAATAGATTAACTACCTGCTAAGCTAATAGGATGGTGGCATAGCAAGGAAGTCCCCCTCAGAGAGGTGGGCCGGGTATGAGCGAGTCGAGACCATGGATACGACCTTCTCAGTAGATCGCCAAGGTGAGACTCTTGAATCAAAGGTAGACAGCCTAAGAGGCTTCATTCCAAGGGGCAAACAGTAGTTTATTCAAGAAGATCTGGGCCCCACAGCCTAATAGAGCGCAGAAGACTTTCCCGAAAGAAAGATTGTTTTCTATTAGTAAGAGAATCTCAGAAGCTAAGCTTTGAAAAGGCACTGCTCTAACCGGCGTATGTGCCTAGATTAGGACTAGCTGCTTAACCGGCCACTTTACTCTTTCCTATCCCTATGGGAAGCATCAAGGAATTCTTCTATGACTCTAGGCTCAAGGCCATGGATCACTCTTATTATAGAGAAATCCTTTTATTGTATGGAACTCCTCGTACTAAAACCTGTCCTCCACTATATCTATTTTGAGAAAATCCCTGGAGTAACAGAGCCGGCTACAAGTACGGATACAACGCATCCGTATAAGCTGCTACAGCATCAGGCAGGGCAAGGGTACTTTCCAGACCAGAATCTGCAAAAGATAGAACCTAAATAAGAAGCCAGGGAGGCCTTATGGTAGAAAAATGGTATGCTGGGGTTCTGGGTCTATTATAACCAGAAGGGGGGAGAACGGATTTTGGGACGTGTCTGTCCCACAGTCTGGTGAAATGTACGACCTCCAACTTAACCTAGCCCAATATAGTGTAAGCGAGGGATTAAAAACCTAGTTGATCACTTAAAAAGTAAAGTAGAAAATATTTTTCTATTTTTATTCCCAACATGCAGAAGTACAAAACCAATTAACATAGAAACTAGAGTGAGTTGGATGGAACCTGATGATCTTCGAGGCCGAAGGGAGCTAGAGTGGAAGCTGGCGCGGGAACTGTAGGAGCTCCAGCTCGCTGAATAAGCCACCACAATATAGGAAAAAGAATAAGCAACAGGAGAAGGATGTGTCTCAGGTGCGGAGACCTGTTTAGATAGAAGGTGAACCAGCAGAGTCAGATGCAACCGGGCATGAAGCAGCAAGTGCTGTAGATCTGGTAGAACTTATTCTCGGATATGTTTGGTTAAGTGAGGTGGCGCAACAAGCCGAACCACATCACATGGGTCGAGTACAAAGCAACCAAATATCCGGACTTCGGAGTCGGAATAATAAAAAATTTAAAAAGAGGTTTTTGTTCGCTCCGCAGGCACGAACTAGTCGAGATGTATGTGGTGCCCTTTCTTTCATTCACATTGGTGAGGTTGCTTGATTGTAGGGGCCGGGAAAGGGTCTGCCACCACAGACTCAGATTTCATTGTTTTCGATGTTGCTTCGTCGTCTGCCCCCCATTCCGCTTAAAGGATGTTTCTTTTATTTAATATAAAAAAAATCTTTAAGTTAGTTACCAAAACTTTTTGTTTTGTAGACGGCGAAGAGTCAATAGAAATAGAATAGGAATCCCTAGAGAAGATAGTTCCCGAAAGGGGAAGTGGTCCTATCCGATGTGGGTGTGCCAGAGGCTACGGTTTTAGCTTATTTGAAAGTAAAGTCTAAAGTGTGCCTCTCTTCTCGTGAAAGGGAGCTAGCGGTACCGGAAAAACTTCCTTCACTTCAGGCTAGCTACAATTGGCATATCCACCACTTGAATGATTCTAGACGTTTTACAGCAAGAGAAAGCAAGCAAGAAAACGACACTAAACAAGCAAAAATACTAAAGAAGTGGTCACCCACCGCTTAGGCGGGAATCCATAGCTATAGTGGGGAGCCTGTCTCACTGGGAGTCAGTTACAAAAAGATTGAAACTAGAACTGCGGAACGGACTGAACCAAAGGCTCTTCCCGGGAAGCGACTAGTTAGTTGAGAACCCTCTGCTTCTGACCCACGTAAGTTGCATGGTCACCTTCCTCATCCCCTGAATGAACTCCTGCAACTGATCTCCCACTCGGGAAGTTCAGTTCAACTAAAGGCAAGGTTTTCAAACAAAATTGTCCGAGAAGATCTTATTCTTAGGACTGAAAATCATTCCCCTGCTGTAGCCCTTTCAAACTTACCCTATCCCGTCGCTTTCTCATATGAGATAAAAGCACTCTCTCATTATTGCTAATTAAGTGGCTCTCTCACTTGACGAAGCGCAAGCAATTTATCTTCTCTTTCTAGTAGGGCTAGGAGTTACTGAACAGCCACCCTACCCTGGTCGGTGTGTGGGAATGACTTAAGGCTTAAGAAAATTCTCTTTAGCTCTACGGATGACTAACAAGGCAGGATCCAAGCGGGTGACTGCCGAGCAGCAGCACTGCTCGCCCTGGCATAGCCGTATGATTTCGTCACAGATTGTATTGTCTGTCTGGACTTCCCGGCTTGTAATGGCATCAGGGCTAAAGCACATACATACGGAGAGGTGCAAGGATGTGCACTAGATTATGATTTACTTACCAAAATCTACCATAGGTATTTTCGGTATGGTACGAATTAAGATTTTTCAACCCGTATGGCCGAGCTTCCTGTAATACCATCAAGGGGGTCTCACTCCTATAAACATATGCATATGGATCTGTCTCTACGACCTTAGCCTTCAAACAAAGCTTTCCGGTTCTATTCCTTTTTTGAATAAAGGCTTGTTATCGACGAATAAGCTCCTTAGACTTTGCCCTAAAAGCTCATCCTAAGGAAAGTCGTTTTCACTCGGGACTTCTTTCTATGCTAGGCTAGCATGCTTCTACTTCTATTCTTGATCTGGATTCTTAAACCTTTATTCTAAGATAAGATGCCAGTCTATAAATCCGTACTTGTTGACTAAAAGACTTTCGGCGGATTTAGAATCAATCAATCCCATCCGTCTATTAGTTCAAGCGTATTCTCTAACAGCGGATTCTTGCTAACAGAAAGATAACCGCCTATTCTATCAAGCAGTCGATTCAATAACAGACGATTTGCTGCAAAGAGACGATTCGGTGCGCATTTCATGCTACTCCACGGTGGCTAGCTTTCCTGCTTCTGTGCTTGCTATTAATTCCTAGATGCGCGTAATCGTCTTCTGAGGAGATATCTTTTCTTTATGTGTTATAATTCACCTTACAGATGGCTTGAACAGGCTTTCTTATGACTTATAGACTCGGATCCAATCGCGCACCCACTTTAACTTTGTCCATAAAAAAACTAAAGGAAAGACTGAGCGGGACTATGAGTTGGGTAATCGAGACCCTCTTGTGCTTTGCTGCCTATTTAAGACAGTCATGTTCACCTTGTTCACTGGCTCGCGGACTCCTTACCTTAGGGGATATTTCTCACTATACAAAGTACACGTAGTTCAGCAGCATAAAAGGAAACAACAGAGATGAGCACACATCTCGATCTCAGAAAGCCTCTCTTAATGGGCTTAGATTCCTCTACACCTTTCTCGCTTCAACTTAGGCGAGAGAAAGACCAGCCAAACGGGTTCCGGTCGTGAGTTAGCAATCAAAACCGACTGCCTGGATACAGACCATATTTTGTCCATGATTATTAAGGTAACCAGATAAGCTCCAGGTTTAGTTGTAGTTCCGCGGATAGAGGAGCTGCTTCGAGCATTGGTATGAAACCCGGAATATTTTATTTGAAATCGCGATGAGTTAAAGAAACCCACCCGGAATTCAGTCCATGATAGGATAGGGAAAGAAGCTTGTGCATCTTTCTATTTTATGTTTGTTGATGGATCTATCAAAGTGGTATCGGAGATTTTTTATTAATGGAAACTTGTATAGGCCCCTATGGCTCTCCTAAAACCCTTCATAAGGGATATGGCTATAATGAGAATATCTTGCTTTCCGCACCCGCTAGTGCACATACACTTTCGTTTACTTGGGCTCGTGAGGTGGTGGGAAATGGCCAGATCTATGCTTATGCTCTTGTCTAAGGAGTCCGCAGACTCTTATTAGACTGCTTGTGCCTATGTCTCGCGAAATCCATGATGTTCATCTCTTTTTCCGCTCGTGAGCAGAATTCGTGCTAGACTAGCTCTACTATAAATATATTTATATATTTTATAAGTGGCTTCCTCGAGCATTGAAATTAAGGCTTCACCTCTTCCCGCTCATCTCCGTTCTCCCTCTAAACTCTAAAGGAAGCCGATTCTACGCCGTAAAGGTAAAGGAAGCGGGTGCCCAATCACTAACCAGGGGGTGGTCTTCATCAAGCCCTTTCTGTAATAACAGATGCAAGTATGCGCTTGCTAGGATCTAGACTTAGACAACAATCAGGAGAGAAGAGAAAGTGGCTAAAGCTACTATCTCTCTACGTTTACCAACCCTCCCCTGCCCACTTGAATTCAATTCAATAAATACCACCGCAACAAATGTCGATTCTATGATAGTACTTTATCTATCCACTTTCAAAGCCTGTCCATGGGATCCGACTCGTCTTCCCCCTGAACTATGCCTTAAAACAAACGTGTTTGATTGGCTTCTGAGACCCCTTCTCTCGTGCTAGGAAGTGAGAGACCGTTGAGCTCAGAAAGTAGATTCTTTCCCTAACTTCACTGGACCTGGTTTTTTCCTTGGTTGCCTACGTACCCCGATGGGATCAAGTTTTTCGTAGTTCTCTTCTTTTATTTGAAATCACGTACTTACACCGGCCCCGAATCCACTTAAAAAAAAGGTAATGTTGGCGAATCTTCTGATTCTCTAGTTTCAATTCGACAAGTACCAACAGGCCGAAAAAGACGAAAAAAGGCCTTGCATACTCGAGAAGTCAATAGCAACCACTCTTACTGATGATATTCTTTACTTTCCTTGCGCGGTAAAGTAAACAAAAAAAAGCGATAAGTAGGCTCGCTATTGCGAGCTATACGAGCTGTTTGCCTTTATACGGCTTCGCTAGCGCTCCTATGAAGTGGTGGGCCGCCTCGCCAGAAGCAAGATGAGGTCGCTCTCCTTCGCTCGTTCCGTACTTGACTTACGAGCTCGTGTAGTACTCGCCCCTATCTCTAAAGGGGCTTATGCACTCCACTCGCTGTCTACTAAACGAGCGTTAGAGCGAGCGAAGCCTTCCATTTAGTGGCTCCCCCCCTATCCCTCACCCTACTCTTTCATTTCCGCTTAAGCTTCCCCTGTTTGTGGGATTAATTGATTGGATACCCGAGAACCATAATCTTTACTAGGAACAGCTTCTACGACGATAGGCGTAAAGGCATGATTAGTTCCACAAATCTCACTGCACTGACCATAGTAAACCCCTTCTCTTTGTACCGAAATAGAGATCTGATTTAAACGACCAGGTACAGCATCACATTTGACACCTAAGGAAGGTACAGCCCAACTATGAGGTACATCAGCAGATGTTACAATAATACGTAGATGAGTTTTGGCTGGTACAACCACTCTATTGTCCACTTCTAATAAACGTGATTGACCCAATTCTAGATCATCTTCCGGAATCGTATAACTGTCAAAAGTGAGTGACTGTTCATCGGAACTGTTATAGTCTGAATACTCATAAGTCCGATACCATTGATGTCCAATAGCTTTGATAGTCATGGCTGGATCTACTACTACCTCGTCCATTGAGTATAAAAGAGCAAATGATGGTATAGCAATGAACATCGGGATGATACTAGGA
>Ga0209281_1000176_pt1 | contig 151377 bp, 134 predicted proteins | sample MedtruBG_FD_187514 | JGI IMG/M metagenome (GOLD analysis project Ga0209281, IMG submission 187514) | Root nodule microbial communities of legume samples collected from California, USA - Medicago truncatula BG (SPAdes) (version 2) | ecosystem: Host-associated > Plants > Roots > Nodule | place...
ATTTGCCTGGCGGCTGTAGCGCGGTGGTCCCACCTGACCCCATGCCGAACTCAGAAGTGAAACGCCGTAGCGCCGATGGTAGTGTGGGGTCTCCCCATGCGAGAGTAGGGAACTGCCAGGCATCAAACAGTGAAGAAGCCCATCCTGACGGATGGGCTTTTTTGCGTTTCTGGACCGCCAAATTATGTAGGCCGGGTAAGGCGAAGCCGCCATCCGGCAAGTCGTCAGATCGCACTCCACTCCACAATAAACTCCGCAATCATATCCACATCATTTAAATCCAGTACCGGAACTTCAAGCGGCAATACAACATCACTGGCCACCGCAATCACATGCTCATCCAGCGTTAACTCGCTGAAATCATGCCCGGCATCGCTTCTGAACAGCAGGATCTTAGGCACGGCTTCATGCTTAAATCCCTCAACCAGCACCAGATCCAGCGTGGCATGATCCATCCTGCTGACCAGGTACGCCAGATCCAGTTCGGGTTCTTCAGGTGTCTCAGTCATTAATGCCCAACGTTGCTGACTGGCGACCAGCGTTTGTGCCGCTCCTGCTTTACGTAGCTCGTAGCTGTCTTTGCCTGGCTTATCCACATCCATATTATGATGCGTATGTTTGATAAGCCCGGGGCGGATCCCGGCGGCGCACAGCGCCGGGATGAGCTTCCTGAGCAGCGTCGTTTTTCCCGTTCCGCTCCACGCGGCGATAGCCAGTAGAGGGATCATGGTTTCTCCTGCCATTTCTCAAGCTCCTCAAGGGTATTCACATTCACAAACGCTTCCTTGCAGTCGCTGAAGTCAACGGCATGCCCACCTGCCTGACGCATAAAAACCATTACCCGCCGCTCGCCTGACTGTAAATAGCGCTGCAAAAATGGCTGGACTGAGCGGTGAACCAGCGCAATGGTGGGATGATCGCGCTCTCCATCATGCACCCATACCACCGGTGCCTGATTGCTCCGGGCACGTAATCGGGCTGCCAGCGTCTGCGGGATAAAAGGGGTATCGCAGGGGCAGAACAGAAACCAGTCGCCAGTCTCCTGTTGGAAAACAGAAAGCATGCCCGCCAGCGGGCCGGGAAAATCCGCCATCACATCTGAAATGACTTTCAGGCCACCCGAGCGATAAATTTCCTGATGTCGATTCGCATTCACAACCACTGTATTCAGTTGCGATAACAGTGTATCGGCGACATGTTTCCACAGCGGTTTCCCTCTAAGCTCAAGCAAGCCTTTATCAATGCCCCCCATTCGCCTGGCCTTTCCGCCAGCCAGTACAACCCCTGTTATTGCACTATCCTGATTCACTGATATCGCCTCTTTTATTGTGGGATTGACCCTGCTAACGTGTCTGTCTCAAGAGTAAGGAGCACGACCATGAAATGTAAACGCCTGAATGAAGTTATTGAACTCCTCCAGCCAGCCTGGCAAAAAGAGCCCGACCTGAACCTGATGCAATTTTTGCAGAAACTGGCGAAAGAGTCAGGTTTTGACGGTGAACTGGCGGATTTAACCGACGACATTCTGATCTATCACCTGAAAATGCGCGACTCTGCAAAAGACGCGGTTATTCCCGGTATTCAGAAAGATTACGAGGAAGATTTCAAAACGGCGCTGTTGCGCGCTCGTGGCGTAATTAAAGAGTAAAAGCTTGTAAGCGGGGCCACCGAAGTTGTTATGAAATGATATCCTGAATCATTCGACGTATTTTCCGGATGATGGGATGAACAACAACGCTTTCAATTTCCAGACATTACACCCGGATACCATCATGGATGCGCTGTTTGAGCAGGGGATCCGGGTGGATTCTGGCCTTACCCCGCTTAACAGCTATGAAAACCGCGTCTATCAGTTTCAGGATGAAGACCGTCAGCGTTTTGTCGTTAAATTTTATCGCCCTGAGCGCTGGTCGGTTGACCAGATCCTGGAAGAGCACCAGTTTGCGATTGAGCTGCTCGAGGATGAGGTCCCGGTTGCTGCGCCTCTGGCTTTTAATGGTCAGACGCTATTATCACATCAGGGGTTCCACTACGCGATTTTTCCAAGCGTAGGCGGTCGACAGTTCGAAGCCGATAATATCGATCAAATGGAAGCGGTGGGCCGTTATCTGGGGCGTCTGCATCAGACCGGCCGTAAGCAGCCATTTACCTGGCGACCGACCATCGGGCTGGACGAATACCTCGTCGAGCCGCGTAAACTCTTCGAACATGCCCGACTCATTCCGTCCGCACAAAAGGCCGCTTTCCTGAAAGCGACGGATACGCTGATTGCGGCCGTCACTGAGCGGTGGCATACGAATTTTGACCGCCTTCGTCTACATGGTGACTGCCACGCTGGAAATATCCTCTGGCGCGAGGGGCCGCTGTTTGTCGATTTAGATGATTCCCGCAATGGTCCTGCCATTCAGGATTTGTGGATGCTTCTTAATGGTGATAAAGCTGAGCAACGTATGCAGCTTGAGACGATTATTGAAGCTTATGAAGAAGTTAGTGAGTTTGAAACATCTGAAATTGAACTGATTGAACCTTTACGTGCTATGCGTTTGGTTTATTATCTTGCCTGGCTGATGCGTCGTTGGGACGATCCTGCGTTTCCTAAAAACTTCCCGTGGTTGACCGGGGAAGATTACTGGCAACGACAGACCGCGACATTTATCGAGCAGGCAAAAGTCCTGCAAGAACCCCCATTACAATTAACACCTATGTATTAATCGGAGACGTAATCATGAAAAAGATTTGGCTGGCGCTGGCTGGTATGGTTTTAGCTTTTAGCGCATCGGCAGCGCAATTCGAGGATGGTAAGCAGTATACCACCCTGGAAAAGCCCGTTGCCGGTGAACCGCAGGTGCTGGAGTTTTTCTCTTTCTATTGCCCACACTGCTACCAGTTTGAAGAGGTTCTTCATGTTTCTGAGAACGTGAAGAAAAAACTTCCTGAAGGCGTCAAAATGACCAAATACCACGTTGAGTTCCTGGGCCCGTTGGGCAAGGATCTGACGCAAGCGTGGGCCGTCGCGATGGCACTGGGCGTAGAAGATAAAGTGACTGTGCCGATGTTTGAAGGGGTACAGAAAACCCAGACCGTGCAGAGTGTTGCAGATATCCGTAAAGTGTTCGTGGATGCCGGCGTTAAAGGCGAAGATTACGATGCCGCGTGGAATAGCTTTGTCGTGAAATCACTGGTTGCGCAGCAGGAAAAAGCCGCTGCCGATCTGCAACTGCAGGGCGTTCCGGCGATGTTTGTTAACGGTAAATATCAGGTGAATCCGCAGGGCATGGATACCAGCAGCATGGATATCTTTGTTCAGCAATATGCTGACACGGTGAAATACCTGGTCGGTAAGAAATAAAAGCAGCGCCGGTCAGTGACCGGCGTTTTTAGTTGCCGCTTTAATCTCTTCTATTAACACGTCTTTTTCGCTCCACAGCGTATTCAGCCAAAGCTGGAAACGACGCTTAAATCCTTTATCGTTAACGTAGTCGCCGTGCAGTTCTTCCTGAATGGGTTGCATGTCCACGCGAACCACAATGCGTGTCAGTTTCCCGCTCAGCATATCGAAGAATGGCGTACGGTCGTTTTCCGGATAGCACAGCGTAACATTAAGTAATTTATCGAACTGCGAGCCTAACACGTTAAGCGCCATCGCAATGCCGGCCGCTTTTGGTGGCAACAGGTGTTGATACGGCGAGTGGGTCTGCTGACGTTTTTCTTCGGTAAAGCGAGACCCTTCGACGAAATTAACGATCGTGGTGGGATGCGCGCGGAATTTCTCGCAGGACCGGCGGGTAGTCTCGACGTCTTTACCGCGCCGTTCCGGATGGCGCAGAAGGTAAGCGCGTGAATAGCGCTTCATAAATGGCATATCCAGCGCCCAGCAGGCGAGGCCGATAAAAGGCACCCAGGCCAACTGCTGTTTCAGGAAATACTTGTTCATAGGAATGTGTTTGCGAAAGAGTACGCACAGCACCACGATGTCCGCCCAGCTGTGATGATTGCACACCAGCAGATACCAGTTTTTCTTGCTCAGTCCTTCCAGACCCTGCACATCCCATTTCAGCCATGGATTGAGATGCAGCAGCAGGGCGAGGCCTTCACACCAGCAGTACATCATGAAATTACAAAACAGCGATACCTTGCGCCAGACGAACGGAACGGGCAGCAGGAGCTTTACCAGTCCGGCCAGAATGATCGGTACGGAGCACAAAATCGTGACCACAATGGTCAATGCGATGCTCAGCAACAGGGTGACTGTAGCGAGTAATCTCGCCATGATTAAATTATTCAAAGGATTAGCCATAAACAGTACGCTAAAGTCGCGCAAGGGGGCTGATTTTATCAGAAAATGGCTCAAATGACGGTTCTTCGCGACAGAGAAAAACATGTCATATCTATCCACATTCGGTAATTCAATGAAAACATGAAGGGTTTATTCTGCCGTTTTTATAACTAATTGAAATTAAATAATATAATAAATGATGGTTAAAGCATCGATTTGAAATTAATGCGATGAAAATTAATTATGCACAAAGTTATCCACAGGCAGCTTTGCGAGCGATCCAGAAGATCTGCAAAAGAATTACGACAAATGTGGTGAAAAACTCATGTTTTCATCCTGTCTGTGGCATCCTTTATCCATAATCTGATAAACAGGCACGGACATTATGGTTCAGATCCCAGAAAACCCACTTATCCTTGTAGATGGCTCCTCTTATCTCTATCGCGCATACCATGCGTTTCCGCCGCTGACCAATAGCGCAGGCGAACCGACAGGCGCGATGTACGGTGTTCTCAATATGTTGCGCAGCCTGATCCTGCAGTATCAGCCAACGCATGCCGCAGTGGTATTTGATGCCAAGGGTAAAACCTTCCGTGACGAATTATTCGAGCATTACAAATCGCATCGCCCGCCGATGCCGGACGATCTGCGGGCGCAGATCGAACCGCTGCATGCCATGGTGAAGGCGATGGGGCTACCGCTACTGGCTGTATCCGGTGTGGAAGCGGACGACGTAATCGGTACCCTGGCGCGTGAAGCAGATAAAGTGGGGCGCCCGGTGCTGATCAGTACCGGTGATAAAGATATGGCCCAACTGGTCACGCCAAATATCACCCTCATCAATACCATGACCAACACCATTCTTGGCCCGGATGAAGTGGTGACCAAATATGGCGTGCCGCCCGAACTGATCATCGACTTCCTGGCGCTGATGGGCGATTCCTCCGATAACATTCCTGGCGTGCCGGGGGTCGGGGAAAAGACCGCGCAGGCGTTGTTACAAGGACTTGGCGGTCTGGATACCCTGTACGCCGAGTCAGATAAAATTGCCGGGTTGACGTTTCGTGGTGCGAAAACCATGGCCGGTAAACTTGAACAAAATAAAGAGGTGGCTTACCTCTCCTATAAACTGGCGACGATCAAAACAGACGTTGAGCTGGAACTGACCTGCGAACAGCTGGAAGTGCAACAACCACAAGCTGACGAACTGGTTGGGTTATTTAAAAAGTATGAGTTCAAACGCTGGACCGCCGATGTCGAAGCGGGCAAGTGGTTACAGGCGAAAGGGGCGAAACCGGCGGCAAAACCGCAGGAAACGATCGTCGTTGATGAAGCACTGGAAAAAGCCGCTGCTGTGCTTTCCTACGATAACTACGTGACTATTCTCGATGAAGCGACGCTGGAAACGTGGATTGCAAAGCTGAAAAAAGCGCCAGTGTTTGCCTTCGATACCGAAACTGACAGTCTGGATAACATCTCCGCCAACCTAGTAGGTCTCTCATTCGCTATTGAGCCGGGGGTAGCGGCTTATGTGCCAGTGGCGCATGACTATCTGGATGCGCCGGATCAAATCTCCCGCGACCGTGCGCTGGCGATGCTCAAGCCGCTGCTGGAGGATGAAAATGCGCGTAAGGTCGGGCAAAACCTCAAGTACGACCGCGGCATTCTGGCGAATTATGGCATCGAACTGCGCGGCATCGCTTTTGATACCATGCTCGAGTCGTACATTCTGAACAGCGTTGCCGGCCGTCACGATATGGACAGTCTGTCCGATCGCTGGCTGAAGCATAAAACCATTACTTTCGAAGAGATTGCGGGCAAAGGGAAGAACCAACTGACCTTTAATCAGATCGCGCTGGAAGAGGCGGGACGTTACGCGGCAGAAGATGCTGATGTCACCTTACAGCTGCATCTGAAAATGTGGCCAGAGCTGCAGCTGCACAAAGGGCCGCTGAATGTCTTTGAAAACATCGAAATGCCACTGGTACCGGTATTATCCCGCGTAGAGCGTAACGGTGTGAAGATCGACCCTGCGGTGCTGCACAAGCACTCCGAGGAGATCACGCTCCGTCTGGCGGAGCTGGAACAGAAAGCCCATGAGATTGCAGGCGAAGTATTTAACCTCTCTTCAACCAAGCAGTTGCAGACGATCCTGTTCGAAAAACAGGGCATTAAGCCGCTGAAGAAAACCCCAGGCGGCGCGCCGTCAACCTCTGAAGAAGTGCTGGAAGAACTGGCGCTGGATTACCCGCTACCTAAAGTGATTCTTGAGTATCGCGGTCTGGCGAAGCTGAAATCGACCTACACCGACAAACTCCCACTGATGATTAACCCGAAAACCGGGCGTGTGCACACCTCGTATCATCAGGCCGTGACCGCGACGGGCCGCTTGTCATCGACCGATCCGAACCTGCAAAACATTCCGGTACGTAACGAGGAAGGACGTCGTATCCGCCAGGCATTTATTCCGCCGAAGGATCACCTGATTGTTTCTGCGGACTATTCGCAGATTGAACTGCGTATTATGGCGCACCTGTCACGCGACAAAGGGCTGCTGACAGCGTTTGCCGAAGGGAAGGACATTCACCGCGCCACCGCCGCCGAAGTGTTTGGTCTGCCGCTGGAGACCGTGACCAGCGAGCAGCGTCGCAGCGCGAAAGCGATCAACTTTGGTCTGATCTACGGCATGAGTGCGTTCGGGCTGGCGCGTCAGTTGAACATTCCGCGTAAAGAAGCGCAGAAATACATGGACCTCTATTTTGAACGTTATCCCGGTGTGCTGGAGTATATGGAACGTACCCGCGCTCAGGCGAAAGAGCAGGGCTACGTTGAGACGCTGGAAGGTCGTCGCCTCTATCTGCCGGATATCAAATCCAGCAACGGCGCGCGTCGTGCGGGTGCTGAGCGTGCGGCGATTAACGCCCCGATGCAGGGTACCGCTGCCGATATTATCAAACGGGCGATGATCGCGGTCGATGGCTGGCTGGAAACAGAAAAACCGCGCGTGCGTATGATCATGCAGGTACACGATGAACTGGTGTTTGAAGTACACAAAGACGACCTGGACACGGTAGCGAAAAAGATCCATCAGTTGATGGAAAACTGTACGCGCATTGATGTACCGCTGCTGGTGGAAGTCGGAAGTGGTGAAAACTGGGATCAGGCGCACTAAGTGCTCGCGAGATAACGCGCTTTTTTCGTAATTAAGCAACATAAGTGCGCGAGTTTTGTGATGGGTATTGGAATTCCCTATGTAAAGAATGAAAAAAAATTACAAAAAGTGCTTTCTGAGCTGCTCAAAAAAGAGTAAAGTTATTCGCGTAGGGTACAGAGGTAAGATGTTCTATCTTTCAGACCTTTTACTTCACGTAATCGGATTTGGCTGAATATTTTAGCCGCCCCAGTCAGTTTCTGACTGGGGCGTTTTTTATGGGCGAAAGAAAGAGATGGCAGGCGTGCCAGACCGGATAAGACGCACCGCGTCGCTATCCGGCGTCGCGATGAATTACTCCCCGCCCTGATCCTCTTCAACCGGCGCCAGTTCGTTAAACCAGCTGTCCAGCTTCTGCCGTAATTTATCCACACCCTGTTTTTTCAGCGATGAAAAGGTTTCAACCTGCACATCACCGTTAAAGGCTAATACCGCTTCACGGACCATATTCAGCTGCGCCTTACGCGCACCGCTTGCCAGTTTGTCCGCTTTTGTCAGCAGCACCAGTACCTGGATGTTGCTCTCGACGGCCCACTGGACCATCTGTTGGTCGAGATCTTTCAGCGGGTGGCGAATATCCATCAATACCACCAGTCCCTGCAGGCTCTGGCGTTTTTCCAGATACTCACCCAGCGCGCGTTGCCACTTGCGCTTCATCTCTTCCGGCACTTCGGCGTAACCATAGCCTGGGAGGTCAACAAGGCGTTTGCCGTCGACCACTTCAAACAGGTTAATCAACTGAGTGCGGCCAGGCGTTTTCGAAGTACGCGCCAGGCTCTTCTGATTGGTCAGCGTGTTCAGTGCGCTGGACTTACCTGCGTTGGAACGGCCAGCGAAAGCCACTTCAATCCCCGTATCGGAAGGTAAATGGCGAATATCAGGCGCGCTCATCACAAAGTGCGTCTGTTGATAATTCAGGTTAATCAAAGCGGTCGTCTCCGTCAGTCAAAGCTTTGCCGCGATTATACCTGAACAGGAGCAAAAGACTGATTTTTCGACATGGGGCTGTTGTGAGTAAAAACCCTGCATGTTGTGAGACATTGCCGATCGTTCTTATACGAAATTTCAGAGTAATTGCAGAGCAAATAATTAAATAAATCAACTAAATCATGGCATTAAAAAGTATGTAATATTCTGAAAATGCCAGAACTGTGCTGCCAGTGACTTGTTACTTTGCTCCAAAAGAGTAGAGTAATCCCCATAGCGAGGATAGCTGTACAGGAAGACGACTCAGGATGAGGGTCAGGAGCGCCAGGAGGCGAAGACACAGGATTGTCAGGATGACAGGCGTTCGGAGACGTTGGTATACGGAAACGGAAAAGACACGGAATGTTCCAGGCTGAAGGATAAACAGGGTGTGTTGACGGCCGACAAGGAATGTAGGACCCGTTCAGGGTTGTGAGTAAGGTGAAAAGGCGACAGAGCAATCTGTCGCCTTTTTTCTTTATTTCTGCTAGATTCCGGCGCAATTATATACTGAATAAAACAGCCAAAGACGAATCACTATGAAATCCACTTCTACACCACGCGGCAAAGGCCCTGCAAAGGCACGCCGTAAAACCCGTGAAGAGCTGAATCAGGAAGCTCGTGACCGCAAGCGTCAGAAAAAACACCGTGGACACGCGGCGGGTAGCCGTGCGACCGGTGGTGACACGGCGTCAGGCGGTAAAAACAAGAACCAACAGAAAGATCCACGCATCGGCAGTAAAACCCCTGTTCCATTGGGCGTGACCGAAAAAGTCACCAAACAGCACAAACCGAAGAGCGAGAAACCTATGCTTTCACCGCAGGCTGAGTTGGATTTACTGGAAACGGATGAGCGCCTGGATGCGCTGTTAGAACGTCTGGAAGCAGGCGAAACCCTGAGCGCGGAAGATCAGTCCTGGGTGGATGCCAAACTGGATCGCATTGATGAACTGATGCAGAAGCTGGGCCTCTCCTACGATGATGACGAAGAAGAAGAGGAAGATGACGAGAAGCAGGAAGATATGATGCGCCTGCTGCGTGGCGGTAACTAACGGTTTACACCGTGGGCCTGCCCGTCCTGCTTATAACCCTTCCGGTTATATGTTATCTGGTGTGGTTATTCGTTAAACTACAGCGGTTGTCGCGGCGACAGAAGTGGCTGCGCAGCCGGCTTAGTACTCGACATGGAGTGCGGCCGGTACGCCGTACCCGCCAGAGACGCCATCGGAAGGAGTGAGCATGTCAGAACAACAACAACTAGACTGGGATCTGGCCCTGATCCAGAAATATAACTATTCCGGGCCACGCTATACCTCGTACCCGACCGCGCTGGAATTTTCTGATGCGTTTGGCGAACCGGCGTTTTTACAGGCTGTCGCGCGCTATCCTGAGCGTCCGCTCTCGCTTTACGTCCATATCCCGTTTTGCCACAAGCTCTGCTACTTCTGCGGCTGCAATAAGATTGTGACCCGTCAGCAGCATAAGGCCGATCAGTATCTGGATGCGCTGGAACAGGAAATTGTGCACCGTGCGCCGCTGTTTGCCGGACGCCAGGTCAGCCAACTGCACTGGGGTGGCGGCACGCCAACTTACCTGAATAAAGTGCAAATCAGTCGTCTGATGATGCTGCTGCGAAATCATTTCCACTTCAATGCGGATGCGGAGATTTCGATCGAAGTCGATCCCCGTGAGATTGAGCTGGATGTGCTCGATCATTTACGCGCGGAAGGCTTCAACCGTCTTAGCATGGGCGTGCAGGACTTCAACAAAGAGGTCCAGCGACTGGTTAATCGTGAGCAGGATGAGGAGTTTATCTTTGCGCTGCTCAATCATGCACGTGACATTGGCTTTACTTCGACCAATATCGATCTGATCTACGGTTTACCTAAACAGACGCCGGAAAGTTTCGCCTTTACCCTGAAGCGGGTGGCGGAATTAAACCCCGATCGTCTGAGCGTCTTTAACTATGCGCATTTGCCGACGCTGTTTGCCGCGCAGCGCAAAATTAAAGATGCCGATCTGCCCAGCGCGCAGCAGAAGCTGGATATTTTGCAGGAAACCATCTCCTCGCTGACAGAGACCGGTTATCAGTTTATCGGCATGGACCATTTTGCCCGCCCGGATGACGAGCTGGCGATTGCCCAGCGCGAAGGCGTTCTCCACCGTAATTTTCAGGGATACACCACCCAGGGCGACACCGATCTGCTGGGGATGGGCGTTTCTGCCATCAGCATGATTGGCGATTGCTATGCCCAGAACCAGAAAGAGCTGAAACTCTACTATCAGCAGGTGGATGAACAGGGAAATGCCTTATGGCGCGGCATCGCGCTGACCCGCGATGACTGTATTCGTCGTGACGTCATCAAGTCGCTGATCTGTAACTTCCGTCTCGACACTGCCGCAGTTGAGCATCAGTGGGGTCTGAACTTCGCGGATTACTTTGCCGAAGACCTGACGCTGTTGGCGCCGCTGGCGAAAGATGGGCTGGTAGATGTGACAGCGAAGGGTATTCAGGTTACGCCGAAAGGCCGCCTGCTGATTCGCAACATTTGCATGTGCTTTGATGCGTATCTGCGCCAAAAAGCACGGATGCAGCAGTTCTCACGCGTGATATAAAAACGTTGTCCGGTGGCGCTAACGCTTACCGGGCCTACGATTGATGTTGCCTGTAAGCCAGATAAGCATAGCGCCATCCGGCACAGTGTCAGCTGAACAGCCCAACCAGCGCGGCGCACAGTACTGCGGCAACCGCAGTTTGTGGCGTATGGCTGTCGACTGCTCCGCTTGATAGCAGATTTATAATCGATTCCAGCATGTTAAGTCCCCCGTTTGCCGGGCACGATCATACTGAACTCATCGGAACAGTAAAGCGCAAAATAACGGCAATTTGCGCTCAATTATTAATCTTTACACAAGCGTGTGACGTTACTCCATTCCCAGCTCTTTTAACTTACGCGTCAGGGTATTACGCCCCCATCCGAGCAAGCGTGCCGCTTCCTGTTTATGGCCCTGTGTATGACGCAGCGCGGTGGTCAGCAACGTGCGTTCCATTTCAGGTTGTGCTTCCGACAGCAGGTTTTGATGACCGGAACGCAGCGCCCGATCCGCCCACTGCGCAAGGAGCGTGGCCCAACTGTCCGGCTGGAGATGCGACGGACTTTCCGGCGCGGTGGCTTCGAACAGTTCAGCGGGGAGATCCTGAATTAATACCTCTTGTCCGGCCGCCATCACGGTTAACCAGCGACAGGTATTTTCCAGTTGGCGAACGTTGCCCGGCCATGCCAGCCGCGTCAGCGCCGCTTCGGTTTCCGGGTGCAATAACTTGGCCTCTACACCCAGTTCACGAGCCGCAACCTGCAGGAAGTGGCGCGCCAGGCGCGGAATGTCTTCCCGGCGCTCGCGCAGCGGCGGCAGGTGTACGCGGATGACATTGAGACGGTGGAACAAATCCTCACGGAACTTGCCTTCCTGCACACGCAGTTCCAGGTTCTGGTGAGTCGCGGCGATGATTCGCACGTCCACCTTCACCGGGGCATAGCCGCCAACGCGGTAAAACTGACCGTCGGCTAATACGCGCAAAAGACGGGTCTGCACATCCAGCGGCATATCGCCGATCTCATCAAGAAACAGCGTGCCGCCATCGGCCTGTTCGAAGCGTCCCTGACGAATGGTATTCGCGCCGGTAAATGCCCCTTTTTCATGACCAAACAGCTCGGATTCGATCAAATCTTTCGGAATCGCCGCCATGTTCAGCGCGATAAACGGCGCTTTGGCGCGTGGGCTGTGGCGGTGCAGGGCATGTGCAACCAGCTCTTTACCCGTCCCGGACTCCCCGTTAATCAACACGCTGATAGAGGAACGAGAGAGCCGCCCGATGATGCGAAACACATCCTGCATGGCCGGCGCTTCACCGATGATGTCGGTTGTCGGGCCGTTGAGCTGAATATTGCGCGGCTGTTGCTGTTCCTGATAATGACTGATGGCGCGTTCAACCAGCGCCACCGCTTCATCGATATCAAAGGGTTTCGGCAGATAATCAAACGCCCCTTGCTGATAGGCGCTGACGGCGGCATCCAGATCGGAATGCGCGGTCATTATGATGACCGGAAGCATTGGATGACGCTGCTTAATCTGTTTTAACAGCGCCAGCCCGTCCATTCCCGGCATCCGAATGTCGGACAACAGCACGTCCGGCGTTTTGCTCGCCAGCGCGCCCAGCACGTCGTTACCGTTTTCAAAGGTCGTACAACTCAGACCCGCCCCGGCGAGAGCACGTTCAAGCACCCAACGGATGGAACTATCGTCATCGACTACCCAGACTATCCCTCGTTGCATAAGCACCTCTATTTCCGAATCGGCAGATAAACCGAGAACTCGGTATGACCTGGCCAACTGGTAAATTCAATTTTGCCGGAATGCTGATCGATCAAATTACGGGCGATGGATAATCCCAGCCCGGTGCCGCCTTCGCGGCCGCTGACCATGGGGTAAAACAGCGTATCCTGTAAGTGGGAAGGGATCCCCGGTCCGTTATCTTCGACGTCGATACGCGCCGCCAGGCGATAGCGCTCGCCGTGCAGCGTGAGCTGGAACGCGGTACGGGTACGCAGCACGATCTCCCCACCGTCTGACCCCAGCGCCTGCAATGCATTACGGACAATATTTAACAACACCTGCTCGATCTGTTCCGGGTCGTGCGGCAGTTCCGGCAGGCTGGGATCGTAATCGCGGACCAGCGTGACGTTGGCCGGTAACTCCATAGAAACCAGCGCCACCACGCGCTCTGCCACCTTATGAATGCTTTCCGTGACATGCGTTCCCGGCATCTGCGGGCCCAACAGTCTGTCGACCAGATTACGCAGCCGATCAGCCTGTTCAATAATGACTTTGGTATATTCCAGCAGCGCCGGATCGGGCAGGGCCTTACTTAATAGCTGTGCAGCGCCGCGTAAGCCACCGAGCGGGTTTTTAATCTCGTGCGCCAGTCCACGTACCAGATCGCGCGCGGCGACCTGCTGAGCGTGCTGTAGCTGCTCCTGGCTGAGGCGGCGCTGGTTATCCATCGGCGCCATTTCGAGCAGGATCTGGCCGTCCGGCAAACGCTGTGCGGTGAGCGACAGAATGTGCGAACGCCCATCAATTACCAACGTGACCTCATTGTCGGTAAACCCTTGGCCCGCCTCTAAGCTTTCGCGCATCAGTTCGATATTCAAAGAAAAATAGCTCAGGAGTTCAGGAAGCGGCGTACCAAACAGTTTGCGGGAGCTTTGGGCGAGTAACTGCTGCGCGGCCGGGTTGGCGTAATGCACCGCCAGCTCATCGTCGACCAGTAAGATGCTGTTGATTAAAGAATTGAGGATCTGCCCAGCATCGGGCAGCGTGCCTGTTGCCATATAGCAGTCTCCTGAATAGTTTGCACCAATTTAGTGCATTATAGCTTTTTATATACAAAACGCGCGAAGGATCAGATTGTTGACGGTGAAAAAAGCCCATCGTGAGATGGGCTAAAAGTTTCCACGGCAACTAAAAAACTCCTGACGCCTTTCACGCCGCTGCTGCGTTGGCTACGAGTTACTCGGTTCATCCATGAGCCTCGCCCTTACGGGCCGTCACTCCGTGACGTTCAAATCTGTTCCAGACAGATTTGTCGCTCACCCCAGTCACATAGTTATCATGCTCCTGGGGATTCGCTCCGTTGCCGCCTTGCCGCAACGCGAAATTCGTCGGACGTTTAAGATACGGTTACACGCTGTAGTACAGCTCAAACTCTACCGGGTGCGGCGTCATGCGTACGCGGTCGTTTTCTTCAATGCGCAGCGCGATGTAAGCATCGATGGCTTCATCAGTGAACACACCGCCCGCTTTCAGGAACTCGCGATCCAGGTTCAGCTCGTTCAGTGCTTCTTCCAGAGAGCCTGCAACCTGTGGGATCTCTTTCGCTTCTTCCGGCGGCAGGTCGTACAGGTTTTTGTCCATGGCTTCGCCCGGGTGGATCTTGTTCTTAATGCCGTCAAGACCGGCCATCAGCAGGGCTGCAAAGCACAGGTACGGGTTCGCAGCCGGATCCGGGAAGCGGACTTCGATACGACGTGCTTTCGGAGACGCTACCACTGGAATACGGATAGAGGCAGAACGGTTACGGGCAGAGTAAGCCAGCATAACCGGCGCTTCATAACCCGGGACCAGACGCTTGTAAGAGTTGGTGGTCGGGTTCGCCAGGGCGTTAATCGCTTTAGCGTGTTTGATCACGCCGCCGATGTAGTACAGCGCTTGTTCAGACAGGCCCGCATATTTGTCGCCAGAGAACAGGTTGGTACCGTTCTTGGACAGGGACATGTGGCAGTGCATACCGGAACCGTTATCGCCGAACATCGGTTTTGGCATAAAGGTCGCGGTCTTGCCGAAGCGGTGAGCGACGTTGTGTACCACATATTTGTAGATCTGAATTTCGTCCGCTTTTTTGGTCATGGTGTTGAAGCGGGTTGCCACTTCGTTCTGACCCGCAGTCGCCACTTCATGGTGGTGAGCTTCAACGACCAGGCCCATCTGCTCCATCACCAGACACATTTCAGAACGGATGTCCTGAGCGGAGTCTACTGGTGGAACCGGGAAGTAGCCGCCTTTCACTGCCGGACGGTGACCTTTGTTACCACCTTCGTACTGGGTGGAGGAGTTCCATGCGCCTTCGATGTCATCGATAGCCACGTGAGAACCGGAGATTGACGCGCCGAAACGGATGTCGTCAAACAGGAAGAATTCTGGTTCTGGCCCAAACAGAACGGTATCCGCGATACCGGTGGAGCGCAGGTACTCTTCAGCACGCTTGGCGATAGAGCGCGGGTCGCGGTCATAGCCTTGCAGGGTACCAGGTTCCAGGATGTCACAACGGATGATCAGGGTAGAATCCGCGAAGAACGGGTCGATGACCGCGGTAGAGGCATCCGGCATCAGCACCATGTCGGATTCGTTGATGCCTTTCCAGCCACCAATCGAAGAGCCGTCAAACATTTTGCCTTCTTCGAAGAATTCGGCATTTACCTGATGAGCAGGAATCGTGACGTGCTGTTCTTTACCTTTGGTATCAGTGAAGCGCAAATCAACAAACTTCACTTCGTGCTCATTCAGCATCGTCAAAACGTGTTCAGCGGACATACTTAACTCTCCAGATTGGTCATAGTCGTCGTGGTAACGAGGTGTTCAATTCTTTAATCATTGGCCGTGTCGCCGTAAAAAAGATAAAGCGAAATCTGTGCCAACTTTTAAATTGCCCCTAAAAGGCGTTATCATGCGCACCATCGTGCAAAAGGGTTGCACCATGTTGTGTATGTTGCACCAGTATAGTGCTTTAATGTGAACATTAGGCACCATATTGGTGCAATGGACCGTGTGTAACCCTTTTAACGCTCCGTGAAAGCGATCACAAAGAAACTCTGCAATACTTGTTTGCGGAGGATGTTTGTGATCCTGTTTTGTAGTGCGATTAATCCGTGTACAATAACGCGCTATTTCTAATGCCTGAGGCAAAGTTGTGATCGAAAATTTGCGTAACATCGCCATCATCGCGCACGTTGACCATGGTAAAACTACCCTGGTTGATAAGCTGCTGCAGCAATCCGGTACGTTCGACTCTCGTGCCGAAACTCAAGAGCGTGTGATGGACTCCAACGATTTGGAGAAAGAGCGTGGGATTACCATCCTCGCGAAAAACACCGCTATCAAATGGAATGATTATCGTATCAACATCGTTGATACCCCTGGGCACGCAGACTTCGGTGGTGAAGTTGAGCGTGTCATGTCCATGGTTGACTCTGTGCTGCTGGTGGTTGACGCATTTGACGGCCCGATGCCGCAGACGCGCTTCGTGACCAAAAAAGCCTTTGCGCATGGCCTGAAGCCGATCGTGGTCATCAACAAAGTTGACCGTCCTGGCGCGCGTCCGGACTGGGTTGTCGATCAGGTATTTGACCTGTTTGTGAACCTCGACGCGACCGATGAACAGCTGGATTTCCCGATCATCTACGCTTCTGCGCTGAACGGTATTGCTGGTCTGGACCACGAAGATATGGCGGAAGACATGACCCCGCTGTATCAGGCGATTGTCGACCACGTACCTGCGCCGGACGTTGACCTTGATGGTCCGTTCCAGATGCAGATCTCTCAGCTGGACTACAACAACTACGTTGGCGTTATCGGCATCGGCCGCATCAAACGCGGTAAAGTGAAGCCGAACCAGCAGATTACTATCGTGGATAGTGAAGGCAAAACCCGCAACGCTAAAGTCGGTAAAGTACTGACTCACCTGGGTCTGGAGCGTATCGATAGCGATCTGGCAGAAGCAGGCGACATCATCGCGATCACCGGTCTGGGCGAGCTGAACATCTCTGACACCATCTGCGATCCGCAGAATGTGGAAGCGCTGCCGGCGCTGTCTGTTGATGAACCGACCGTCACCATGTTCTTCAACGTCAACACCTCTCCGTTCTGTGGTAAAGAAGGTAAATACGTTACCTCTCGTCAGATCCTTGACCGTCTGAACAAAGAGCTGGTGCACAACGTTGCACTGCGTGTTGAAGAAACTGAAGATGCGGACGCGTTCCGTGTATCCGGTCGTGGTGAACTGCACCTGTCTGTTCTGATCGAAAACATGCGTCGTGAAGGTTTCGAAATGGCGGTTTCCCGTCCGAAAGTTATCTTCCGCGAAATCGACGGTCGTAAACAAGAGCCGTTCGAAAACGTGACGCTGGACGTCGAAGAGCAGCACCAGGGTTCTGTGATGCAGGCACTGGGTGAGCGTAAAGGCGACCTGAAAAACATGAATCCAGATGGTAAAGGCCGCGTACGTCTCGACTACGTGATCCCAAGCCGTGGTCTGATCGGCTTCCGTTCAGAATTCATGACCATGACCTCCGGTACCGGTCTGCTGTACTCCACCTTCAGCCATTACGACGACGTGCGTCCGGGTGAAGTGGGTCAGCGTCAGAACGGCGTACTGATCTCCAACGGTCAGGGTAAAGCGGTTGCGTTTGCACTGTTCAGCCTGCAGGACCGCGGTAAGCTGTTCCTGGGTCACGGTGCCGAAGTGTACGAAGGCCAGATCATCGGTATTCACAGTCGTTCCAACGACTTGACCGTAAACTGCCTGACCGGTAAGAAACTGACCAACATGCGTGCTTCCGGTACTGACGAAGCCACAGTTCTGGTTCCGCCGGTTAAGATGACCCTGGAGCAGGCTCTGGAGTTCATCGATGACGACGAACTGGTAGAAGTAACCCCGCAGTCTATCCGTATTCGTAAACGTCACCTGACGGAAAACGATCGCCGCCGCGCGAACCGTGGTCCGAAAGAAGATTAATTCATCATCTCGTGACGAAAAAGCCGCTGATATCAGCGGCTTTTTTTTACCTAAATATACTCAGAAGAAATATTTAACCCCAACGCGAATTTGATTTTGTTCGCGGTGATAGGGTTCTACGTTACGGTCCAACCAGCGCAGTTCGAAGTAGGGCAGCCAGTTCTGGTTGATCCGATAACGGAAAGTATTCGTAATTTCCCAGTGATGATCCTTGCCGTTGTTGCTATTAAAATCATTCACCCGCATAAAATAGTGGGGTTCAAAGGTATACGAGAATTTATCAGTAATAATAAAGTTCCAATAGTTGCCGATCTCATAGGTATCGTTATTATCCCGATCGCCGTTTAAATCGATCGAGCTGTAATTATTATGATTGTAGCGGTTACGTACCGTCAGGTTAAACCACGGAGTAAACTTATATTTCACGTCCAGATAGATCGCGCCGCTGGAGCCAATGCTTTTGTCGGTAATCAACCCGCCGGGTTGGATGGTTAATTTATCCGTGGGTTTGAATAAGGGGTACCAACCTTCAATCTCGTTATAACCGTGCTTTAACTCGTCTTCACGCTGGAGCGTATAGGTGTTGGTGAGCATGATACCGGCACCCATATCGAAGTTATAGCCAACACGTAACATGATCTCTTGCTGGTCGGAGGCCAGATTATAAGCTTCCCGGTTTTCGACATAAGCACCGGCAAAAACAGAGGTTGATATCACTGAAGATAACAGGATGATGGTGTTTAATGTTTTCATCATAAATCCATTTTTTAAGCGTAGGGAAGCCGCCATCCATCAGGATGGAAATAGCGGCAAGTTTTATTTATAGATTTACAGTCGCGATGTTTTTATTGTTATTCGTTACGTCAGAAATAGTGTTATTCTTTTTTCGTTGATTAATTTCCTCGATAATAAAAGCGAAGCGCGCTTCGTTGAGCTTATAAAAGAAACCCATAGTCAATGCGGCAATCATCGCCAGACCACAGGGCCAGAGAAAAATTAACTGGCGTAATCCCAGTAAAGTGGCATCACTTTGCGCGATGTTTGGGACATAGCCAATCTGGGTCAGCATAATTCCGGGCAGGAATCCTGCCAGCGCGGCGGAAATCTTCCGCGAAAAGGTATATCCCGTGTAGACGGAACCCTCTGCGCGAATCCCCGTTTTCCATTCTCCGTAATCGACGGTATCCGGCACCAGTGCCCAGTTCAGGCTGTTCACAAAAGCGGTGCCGAAAAAGGCCATACAGGAGAAGGTGACGAATAAAAAGGATGTTCCACCCCAGAAGAAATTCAGGATATCCCCTACGGCCCAGAGTGTCAGCCCTCCGAGATAAACCTGTTTTTTGCCGAAACGTTGTACGGTAGTGGGGACTAACAGTACGCCAACCAGAATGCACCCCATGCTGAAGAAACCCATCCAGGACAGCAAATGGATATCGTTCAGTACGTACTGGGTGTAATAGACCTGGATCGCCAGCTTGATGTTGAAGGCTGCCAACGTACACAAGTTGGCAATACACAGTACTAACAAAGGTGGATTGCGGAAAATCGCGCAAAACGATTTGAAAATACTGGGCTTATGGTGAGCCGGTACGATTTCAATATAGCGTTCCTTCACGCCACGGAAGCACCACCACATACTGAGAAGTCCGCACACGGAGAAAATCAGCGCCGCGATTAAATAGCCCAGTGACGGTGAATGGGTGAAAAGCGCCTGAATCGGCATAAACCCAACGGTACATAGAAGCAGTCCGATGGTTGCACCTCCCTGACGCCAGGCGGCAAGCTGAGCGCGTTCATGCGGGTTTTTGGTGATGGCTGGCACCATTGCGCCATACGAGCAGTTCATCAGGCTATAAAACAGACCGAACAGCATAAACAGTACGGTAGCCAGAGCCGTTTTCACTGTCAGGGTCAAGTCCGTGGCAAAAAACTGCGCGCTGGCGACCAGTGCCACAGGAAAAGAGGCATACAGAATAAAGGGCCGGAATTTGCCTTTAACGCCAATATTGCGACGTGAATCCAGCAATACACCGGTTAGCATATCGGTAAAGGCGGTAAAGAACTTAGCCACCAGGAAAATAATCCCGCCGTAATACGCAGGCATTCCCAGTTCATCGGTATAAAATTTAAGCAGATACAGCGTCCCGATACACAGCATCAGGTTTGAGCCAAAATCGCCCATACCGTAGGCGTATTTCTCACGCAGGCTCAGTTTCAGCGTTAGCGGATCATGGTCAGACATAATCGCCTCTCATAACGCCCCGCAGGGCGTTGGATATTATTGTTTTTAAGCCGTCTGTTTACGGGCTTCAATCTCTTCCACAATGCGGACATACATCTTTTCGTTGAGATTGTAGAAACAGCCCATTGCAATGATGGTCACGACTGCCAGTGCACAGGGATAAATAAAGATCAGCTGTCGCAGGCCCTCAACCGTTCCCGCCGATTGCACCACGTTTGGCACATAGCCGATTTGGGTCAGCATCCATCCCGGGAAGAAGCCGGCCAGCGCCTGCGAGACTTTACGGAAGAAGGTGAAGCCGGTATAGACCGTCCCTTCAGAGCGTACGCCGGTACGCCATTCACCGTATTCTACCGTATCGGAGACCAGCGCCCAGTTCAGGCTGTTTACAAACGCGGAGCCGAAGAAGGCCAGACAAGAGAACGCAACAAAGCTGACCGATCCCCCGCCGAAGAAATAGTTGAGCAGATCGCCCGAAACCCAAATCAGCAGGCCGCCGATGTAAACTTTTTTCTTACCAAAGCGACGAACCATTCCCGGCATTAAAAAGACACCGATGAAGATACAACCCATGCTGAAAAAGCCCATCCATGAAAGCAAAATCGGGTCGTTCAGCACGTACTGGGTGTAATAAACCTGGATCGCCAGCTTGACGTTAAATGCGCCGAGCGTACAGAGGTTGGCAATACACAGAATGAACAGTGGGCGGTTACCGGCGATGGCGCGAAATGACTGCAATAACCCCGGTTTCTGCGCCGCGTCGACGGGTTTTACCTCGACATAGCGCTCTTTCACTCCGGCATAACACCACCACATGAAAAACAGCCCGAACAGAGAGAACAACGTCGCGGCGAAGATATACCCTAGCTGCGAATTGCCTTCGATCAGGTTCATGACCGGCACAAAACCGACGGTACATAGCAATAGGCCAAGCGTCGCACCACCCTGCCGCCAGGCGGCGAGCGAGGCGCGTTCGTCCGGGTTTTTAGTGATGGCGGGCACCATTGCGCCATAGGAGCAGTTCATCATGCTGAAGAACAGCCCGTAGAGCATAAATAGGACGGTCGCCATTACCGTTTTTCCGGTGATTTCAAACGGTGTACCGACAAAGTTAGCGATAGCCAGCAGGGTCACCGGAAACGCAGCGTACATAACGAAAGGACGGAATTTACCTTTTGGACCGATTTTACGCCGTGAATCGAGCATAATACCGGTTCCCATATCGGTAAACGCGGTAAAAAACTTGGCAATAAGGAAAATAATGCCGCCATAGGTTCCCGGTAAACCGAGAACATCGGTATAAAACTTCAGTAAATAGAGCGTACCGATATCCAGAAGAATATTGGAACCTAAATCACCCATCCCGTAGGCGAGTTTTTCCTTAAAGGGCAAGCGTAGGGTTGCCGGATTGGTTATGTTTTGACTCATGATTATCCCTCATTTGCCCGTGAGTTTTCCCCACGGGCGAGCCTTATTAGATGTGGCGTAAAGATGCAAACAACGACGCCCACTCACTTTTCGCGCGATAAAAGACCGGCGGTTTGCCCAGCGGCGCATCTACGGTAATTTCGCCACCGTTATAGGTTTCTCCTGTCCAGATATTCACCCAGCAATCCTCTGGCAGGTACAGCGTCCAGTCGCAGCGTCCTTGCTCATGTACCGGCGCGACCAGCAGATCCTGTCCCAGCAGGTATTGGTATTTCAGGGTGTAGGTGTGTGCATCGTCTTCGTAATGCAGGAATAGCGGACGCATGACTGGCAAGCCGGTTGCGGCGTTTTGTGCGACGGCTTGCTTGAGATACGGCTTTAGAGAGGTAAAGACAGTCGTCATTCTGGCGAAATGGGCAATGGTTTCGCCATCGCGGTCAAACTGCCAGTTATCACCGGGACGGTTACCTTCATGGGTACGCATCATCGGCGTGAAGGCGCTGAAATCACACCAGCGCAGCAGCAGTTCTTTGCTGCGTTTCATCTCAAACAGCGTGGTGTAACCACCGATGTCGCTGTGGTGCAGGCCGTGACCGGTCATGGCCAGCGAGAGCGCGGCGGGGACAACGGAAGCAAGGCCATCATCCAGACTCCAGTCCACGTTTTGATCGCCTGCCCACATCATGGTGGAGTACTTCTGACTGCCGGTATAACCCGCCCGCATGAAGAACAGGATTTCGCCAAGCTTGCCGGTTTCCTGAAGCGCCTCGTAGTTACATTTTGCCCACAGTGCAGGCCAGGCGTTATGCATGATCTCAGCACTGATGCCGTTATGCAGAACCGTGTCGGTCGGCAGGTACTCGCCAAAGTCAGCCATCCAACCGCCGCAGCCGAGTTCGATCATGTTTTTCTTGATGACGCCTTTGAACCAGTCATAAGCCGCCGGGTTGGTCAAATCAACCACGCCACCGTAAAACTCACCAAATTCAACAAGGTAATCATTACCCGACACATCTTTTGCCAGATAGCCGTGCTTTGCTGCTTCGGCGCACAGGTCTTTATCGCTGGCGACATACGGGTTGATATATGAAAGGAATTTCACGCCTTCGGCGTTCCACTGTTTGATACGGCTGTCCAGTTGTGGATAGTTGTCGCTGTTCCACTTCCAGTTCCACATCACGCGCTTACCGAATGAAGTCATGCGGATCCCGGACCAGTCCTGCGCCCAGATGCCGTTCACTTTCACGCCAGCACGGCGCATCGTATCCAGTTTTTTCTGACAAACGTCGGTGCCGCCCTGAATGCCCAGCGTGACGCCATCATAAATCCAGTCTGGTAACTCGGGTTGACGACCTAACAGCGCGGTCAGTTTTTCCAGCAGCGCGATATAGCTGTCGGCGCATTCAATACGCAGGGTGGTTTTATCCTCCCACAATGCCAGTTCGTGATAATCCGGCGCGCTGAAGTCAAAATTCATGTAGCAGCTATTATCAACGTGGCAGTAGTACTTCTGCGTACTGACAAACGTTGGCTGGGGGAAGAACGTCCAGTAATAGTCGCCGCCCGCGTTCTCTTTGCAGTCGGCTTGCCAGGTAACGTAGCTGTGCTTGTTGCGGCCCACCCCCTGTTCGCTGGTCCACAGCGGGAACGGTTTCCCGCGCAGGTCGAAGTAAGAGAACTGTTCGCCGCAGCCATAAACATGGTCGTTCGGGTTAGCAGCCAGCCTCAGCCAGATGCGGTTATGGTTGCGATCGTCGTTGTGCAGATCTAACTGCAGACGGCCCGCTTCATCGACAGAGATATGCAGCGTCGCATTGACGGCATCACCACGGCTAAAGCGTACTCGCCAGCCATCGGTTGATTCGCTGACCGTGGCATCGGTCAGGGCAATTTTCTCGTTAAGCTTATCTTTAATGCTGAAGTTGCCGCGAAACATATCGATATCGGCGACGCCAGCACCTACCCACAGACAGGGGTTTTCTGCGCTGTGGCGCAAAATCAGTCGCTGGTGGTACGTTAGCGCAAAACCATCTTGTTGCGCGGTAAGTTTTAAAGCGGTCGAAGTCATTATAATTCTCCGTAACAATAGGGTAATTCGGTAATCTGTCGGTTCTTTGTTATTCGCAGCCGATTAAAAAACGCATCTCATGGATTTCTCCTGGCGTGAGGTGAATCAGGCTAATCCCGGAATTAAAGGCGTCGGGCGGACAGGTCATGGGTTCCACCGCAAGGCCGCGCCTGTTCAATTTTTCTCCGGTATAGACCTGCAGCCAGGGCTGATGGCTACGTAACCAGGTGGAGAGATTTTGTGCTGGGCTCGTCATTCTGACTTCCCATCCCTTTGCGGGAGCCCTGACCTTAAAAGCATGATCAATAGATGTTTGAGCAATTACATGCGGTTCCGCGAAATCCCGTTCTGCATATGAGGTTTCACTCATGGGGAGCATGAGCTCGCAGTCATCGATGTTTTGCAGATTGCAGGTCAAATAGGGATGCGCACCGGCGCCATAAGGGGCTGTGTCGTCACCGACATTCTGGGTACGAATCAAGACGTGCAATCCGAGGGTGGCGTCCAGTCGGTAAATAACGGTTGAAATCAGCGCAAAAGGGTAGCCATATGAAGGTGGCAGAAAAATCGTCAGTGATACCTCAGACGCTGACTGATGATTAATCTGCCAGTCCCGCCAGGCTAATAACCCATGAATGGCGGTGTGTGAAACCGGGTCGTTAACGGCAAGCTGAAATGTCTTTCCGTTATGCTGATAGCAGCCATTTGCTACACGGTTTGGCCAGGGAATTAGCACTTTTCCAAGATGCGCCATCGGCATCTCTTCAGGCTTGTGTGGGATAACGATATGACGTCCACGATGCGTCAGCTCTGCAAGGCCTGCACCTACCGTGACAATCGTTGCCTGATAATGGCCGACCTGAAGTTGAATCGTTTTTCCACCGCTGTGCATGGCTGCTATCCTCATAACCTATTTGGCGTTGATGTCCAGTAAACCGGCGGCAACGGCGGGGGCCAGACCCGGCGCCAGTGGCAGACGTGGGACCACCAGGCAGTGCAACAGGTGATAAATATCCTGTTTGCCGTCCCAGACTTTGGTTGTCACCTGGTTATCGATGTCCAGCTCCTGCCACCACGAGCCGTTCTCGTAATCCATCAGGTACTTAATGCAGTAATCCCACCATTTCTGATACCAGGTTTCGTACTGGCTATCGCCTGTGAGCGTATACAGCGCATAGGCCGTTCCCATCGCTTCCACAATCGGCCAGCGAACGCGTTCACGGACGATTGGCTTACCGTCCCAGTCCACCGAGTAGACAAAGCCATCGGCACCGTCCGGCGCCCAGGCATCACGGATGGTGGCGTGAAATAATCCTTTGGCATCTTCCAGTAACCAGCCGGGCGGTGTTTCAAAGCGCGCTTCCAGAGCCGCGTACAGATGCAGCATCAGGCGGCCCCATTCAATCCAGTGGCCTGGTGTACCGCCGTAGGCGCGAAAACGGTGAGCGGGATTGTCCTTGTTGTAATCACGGATTGGATTCCATTGGGAATCGAAGTGCTCATTCACGCGATAGTCACCTTTACGGGCGACATCGTGGATAATCACCGACGTGATGCGTAGCGCGCGATCCAGCCACTTTCGGTCGTGCGTGACGTCATACACAATCAGGAAGGCTTCGACGGCATGCATATTGGCATTGCCGCCGCGATAGTCTTCGGTTTTGCTAAACGCTTCATCCCAGGACTCCAGGCACATCTGCTCTTCTTCACTCCAGAAGTACTTTTCAATCACTTCAATGGCGTCATCCAGCAGCTTTCTGGCTTCAGGGTGACCGGTGGTGACCGCGCTGGCCGCGCCGAGCAATACGAAGAAATGTTGATAACCCTGCTTAGACGCATCCACCACGCCTTCGTCATTCACGCAGGCATACCAGCCGCCGTATTTTTTATCCCGCAGTGCGCTGTTCATGGCTTTGATACCGTGATCGACCAGGGCATACGCGCCCGGTCTGCCCATTGATGCCGCTACGGAATAGACGTGCAACATACGGGCGGTGATCCACAGGTGTGTACCCATATCCGCTCTGACCTGACCGTTATTTCCCAACCAGCCGAATCCGGTCGGCACTGCCGCATTCTTACCAAAATTGAAGATGCGGTCGGTTTCCTGTTCCAGCCAGCGGTTGTGGTTCAGCGTGTTAAACCATTTCATTCTTGTGTCCTCACATTAACGACGGCGAGCCATCATTTCGTCGACGATCTCACCCAGGCGCTGCAGCTTAGGTGCAGATACATCTCGCAGCATCAGCTCGCTGTCTGGCAAACCAATCACTGATGACCACACCGCACGACCGGCCAGAAAGCCAGAAGCGCCAGCACTCATCGCGACGCTGACCGCGCGTGGAAACAGCTTTTCGTCAACGCCGGAAGAGAGAATGACCCACGGCATATTGATGTGTTCGTTCAGGTGTTGAGACGCGCTGAGCAGGGCTTGCTGTGTACCTTTACCATGCAGCGGCATTTCGACCTTGTAGAGATCGGCGCCGCTGTCGCCCAGCTCTTTGGCAGCGTCGATAATCGCCTGTTCGCGATCGAATTTATCTCCGCGACGCGGCGGACGGACCACCGGTTCGATGATGCTCAATAGACCATGGCTATGGCACAACGCATTGAACTCTTTCACCATTTCAAGACGTTGTTGCGAGTCTTCATCACTACGCCAGAGCACCAGCAGCTTTAAGGCTTTCGCGCCATCCTGCTTTACAGCTTGCGGATTGATGCTTTTATCAATCACCACACTGTCGACGGGAATGCCATTACCTGGGATGAAGGCGTCGGCGGCGACAATCATGGCGCAGCTTTTGGCAACGGCGTTCTGCTCTACCACCTGGTGGTAGCAAAACTGTTGGTCAAGCAGGATCGCGGAGGCATACGGCGAGAGAATCTTTGCAGCATTGACTTTAAAATCCGTGAGATGCTGATCGGTGACCGGCGTTGGCGTGCCTGCGGCGGCAAACATCAGGCGCATTGCTTCACGCTGGTCAACGGCCAGCATGGCGAAGCCGCCGGAAGGTCGGGTGATATCTTTCAGGGTGTACGTGGTCATTTTTCAGTCCTTTTACGTATCAAAGTGGGGTATTGAGTCCGGCAGACGTGCGAACCTGTTCAAGGATGGCGGTCCAGTCTTCCCGCCCACGGCCAGCGGCGCGCGCCTGGTTGTAAACTTCCCTGGACGCCGCACCGAGCGGCATAGGAACGTGCAGTTGGTTGGCGACATCCAGCGCGATGCCGAGATCTTTGTGGGCCAGGTCGATCATGAAGGCCGGGGAAAGATCGCCTTTCAGCACTTTGTTCGGCCACGAGGTGGTGAAGTGACCTTTACCAGCGGGTGTACCGCTCATGACCTGTACCGCCACATCGAAGGAGAGGCCCAGTGCTTCACACAGCACGGCGGCTTCGGCTGACAGGGCATTCAGCGCGATGCTCATATAGTTGTTAATCAACTTCACGCGGATCCCCATCCCGGGGCCTCCGGCGTTAATCAGTTCATTGCCCATTGCCATCAGTACCGGTGTGGCGCGCTCGACCTGGTCCGGAGTGCCGCCCGCCAGCAACAGCAGTGTACCGGCAACGGCATGATCGGAGGTTCTCCCGACAGGTACATCCATCATCGCGAAACCTTTAGCGCGCAGGTCGGCGATCAGCTTGTCAGTCTGCAAGGGATGAATGGTTGACATATCGATCACCAAAGCTTGTGGGGAGAGGCGTTCGCAAACGCCTTTTTCGCCCAATAACACGTTGCGCACCAGATCGCCGTTGGGCAGCATAGTGATGACAAACTCAGCGCCTTCTGCGGCCTGTGCTGGAGAGCGGGTTGGTTGTGCCCCTTTTTCGACCAGACGCTGTACGGCATCGGTGTTAATGTCAAAAACACTGAGTTGGTGACCCTGCTTGAGTAAATTGCTCGCCATTGGGGCGCCCATCTGTCCTAATCCGATAAATGCGATTACTGCCATATCGTTCTCCTGAGACGGTGGTGTCATTTTTTGTCATTTATGATCGGTTGTTTCTGTCTGTTTTTGATCGTATTTGTAATTTATGGTCAAAAAATTGACAGCCGTCACTTTTTAAACATTTTGTGAAATTAAAATAATCCCATCCCGAAATGTTTAAGGAACGACCATGATTCGTATTGCTTGTGTAGGTATTACTGTGCTGGATCGCATCTATTATGTAGAAACGCTACCAACGGAGGGCGGTAAGTATGTGGCGAATCGTTATACCGAAGTGGGGGGCGGGCCTGCTGCGACAGCCGCAGTAGCTGCGGCGAGGTTGGGCGCTCAGGTGGACTTTATTGGCCGCGTGGGTGATGACGACACCGGAAAGCATCTGCTGGCGGAGCTGGAATCCCAGGGGGTAAATACTCGCTACACCCGGCGCTATGCCGGAGCGAAGTCGTCACAGTCGGCTATTATGGTCGACGCTCATGGGGAGCGGATTATCGTTAATTTCCCCAGCCCCGATCTGCTGATGGAGGCTGACTGGCTTAACGACATCGACTTTTCTCAATGGGATGTGGTACTGGCGGACGTTCGCTGGCATGAAGGGGCAAAGCAGGCCTTTACGCTGGCGCGTCAGGCGGGCGTGAAGACGCTGCTGGATGGCGATGTGACGCCGCAGGACATTAGTGAGCTGGTGGCTTTAAGCGATCATGCCGCGTTTTCGGCCCCGGGTCTGGCGCGCCTGACGGGCATCAATGAGACCGCCAAGGCGTTGAAACAATCACAAACGCTCACAAATGGACATGTCTACGTCACGCAGGGTAGCGAAGGGTGTCACTGGATAGAAAATGGCACGCTGCAACACCAGGCCGGTTTTGCGGTGGATGTGGTGGATACAACCGGGGCAGGCGATGTTTTCCACGGTGCACTGGCATTCAGCCTCGCGTCAGGAAGCGAACTGAAAGACGCGGTCAGGTTCGCCAGTGGGGTGGCGGCGCTGAAGTGCACCCGACCCGGTGGGCGCGCAGGAATCCCTGACTGTGATCAAACCCGATCTTTTCTGTCACTTTTTGTATAAAATGCAGGGCAATGGTTTTTCGAGGAATTTTCATGAGTTTTACCGAACTGACAGGTAACCCACGGCATGATCAGTTGCTATCGCTCGTTGGTGAGCGTGGGTATATGAACATTGATGAACTGGCGGGTTTACTGGATGTCTCCACACAGACGGTGCGCCGTGATATTCGTAAATTAAGCGAACAGGGGCTGATTACTCGTCATCACGGTGGCGCAGGCCGCGCGTCCAGCGTCGTGAATACCGCTTTTGAGCAACGTGAAGTCTCGTGGACGCAAGAGAAGAAAGCCATCGCAGAAGCGGTGGCGGACTATATTCCAGATGGTTCAACGGTGTTCATTACTATTGGCACGACCGTGGAACAGGTGGCGCGGGCGTTGTTGAACCACAATCATCTGCGCATCATCACTAACAGCCTTCGGGTTGCGCATATTCTCTATAACAATCCCCGTTTCGAAGTGATGGTCCCCGGTGGAACGCTGCGGCCACATAACAGCGGCATTATTGGCCCTTCTGCGACCGCGTTTGTCGGCGATTTCCGTGCGGACTATCTCGTCACCAGCGTTGGGGCGATTGAAAGCGATGGAGCGATGTTAGAATTTGACGTCAATGAGGCCAGCGTGGTGAAGACGATGATGGCCCACGCAAGGCATATTTTGCTTGCTGCTGACCATACGAAATACCACGCCTCAGCGGCGGTTGAGATTGGCAATATCTCTTCTGTCACCGCACTGTTTACGGATGAGCTTCCCGGTCCGGCTCTCCATACGCTTCTTCGGTCCAACCAGGTTGAAATCGTTCAGGTTAGCCCAGACCAGGATGATATGATTTCGGCGTAATGCTCCATTTCGTTCAGGACCGTTACGAAAGACGGTCTTGTTCACATTTTTAATTTATTGATATTTGTCCTGGTAATTGTTGTAAAATTCTTAATGCCTCTCTGTTGTTATTGATTGATTTATTGGCTCTCTTGATTTTACTGGTGTTTTATTACATAAAAAACTCCCTTTCTATTATTTAAAGATGTTCTATAAGAATTTTATCAATATTCTCTCTGTCATTATTACTGTAATTAATTAATATACATGGCTATTTATTGACATGTTTGTCGATTAAATGTATTTAATCTTCAAAAGGCAATAGCTTACCACTTTTGGGTAACCGACTACTATTTACTTAATGGGTGGCGGGTAGGTTTTGCTCTTAATTTTTTCATGTGGATATTTTTAATTATATACGGAGTTTTGATTCCTCAATGGGTTGAAGTACGGATGGACCTTTAAGGAAGAGGTAGAAAAATGAACATTTCGAAGACGCACCAGGATAAGAATGCCATATTTAAAAGAACGGCATTAAGCGCTGCCGTTGCGCTTTTCGCCGTTGGAGGTTATGTTCCGGCAGTCAGTGCTGAACTGACGCTCGACCATGATAATGTTCTTTATTATTACAGCGGTACCACTCCGCTTAGTGATTATGACAAGATTACGGTAACAACGACAGCAGGAGGGGGGACATCACCTCTGGCAGGTTTTGGTGTTTATTTGCATACCAACGGCATGAACGCGCCTAAACTCAATGACATCACAATTAAGACATCAGGTTCAGCGGCTGATGCGATCAGAGGCAACAGCGAGGCTGTTTATTTCAAAGCAAAAAAATTAACAATTGAAACTACCGGCTCTTCCGCTGACGGGATTAATGCCGCTTCGGATTTTAATAACAACTATGACTCACTGGTTTATGTCAGCGAATCGGCAAATATCTCGGTAAAAGATGGTGTGGCCGTCAGAGCGAATAATTTTCAAAATGCAGGTGCGAATAGCATTATCGTTTTGGCCGGTAAAAATATCCTCAAAGTAGTCGGAACGGGGACGGCGACGAACGTATCAGATAGTAAAGGTTATGCCGTCTATGCGGGAAACCGGGACAAAGATACTAACGGTCTCGGTTTTATGGATATTCTTCAAGGGAAAAATAATAACACCTTAGGCAACTCTTACATCTTTATCGGTGACGATTCTGAAATCTCCACGACAACAAAAGCGGGTCATGCCGTCTATGCGAACAAAGGCGGGATTATCCAGTTAGGGGATGGTGCTGATATTTCGACGACAGGTGAAAACGCGTATGCGATTTATGCTGCAACCGAACAGCAAGGAACGTACACCGATAACATTCGTCCTGGGCATGTATATCTCGCAGGAGGAGCAAAACTCCGTGCGACAAACAGCGTAGACGTGATTCAGGCCAACGGTGTGGATTCTATAATCTCCAGCCAGGCTCTGGATGTGCCTGCGATCTCTGATACTCACCAGAGAACGGACAGGCTCAATATTGACAGAACAGCTCTCACGGATACTGAAGGTGTATTTGATATTGAAGGCAATATGAACGCCATCAACGGCGGTAAAATTGCACTGAATATGTCTGATACCTCCAGCTTTGTGGGTTCTACCAGCAAAGACGGTGTGTCAACGATAAATTTGAATGTCAAAGGCAATGACAGCCAGTGGATGATGACGAAATCCTCTGTGTTAACAAACCTGACCCTGGATCAGGCGACGCTGCGCTACAGTCCTGACGGCGTGTCTCGCGATGATGCAGGAACCTTCAAGACATTGACTGTGGTAGGAAACTACATCGGGACCAACGCACTGTTAGTGCTGAATACCGTACTGGAAGGTGACGGTTCATTAACTGACATGCTGAAGGTGAATGGCGATACTTCAGGCAATACCAAAGTGGGCATCAACAACATTGGTGGTGTCGGTGAACTGACCGTCGACGGGATTAAAATTGTCGAGGTTGCCGGTAACTCTGACGGTACCTTTACGAAATCAGGGCGTATCGTCGCCGGTGCGTATGATTATGACGTGGTGAAAAAAGCCAGTGACTGGTATCTGACCAGCGAGCTGTCTCCGGTGGATCCGCCCCCGCCCGTTGACCCGGTTGACCCACCCGTTGACCCGGTTGACCCACCCGTTGATCCGGTTGACCCACCCGTTGATCCGGTCGACCCACCTTCACCACCGGTGCCAACACCGCCACCCACAGAGCACCAGTATCGCCCTGAATTTGGGAGCTATCTGGCGAATAACTATGCGGCCAATACCATGTTTATCACCCGTCTGCACGACCGTCTGGGTGAGACTCAGTATACCGACATGCTGACCGGCGAAGAAAAAGTTACCACCATGTGGATGCGTAACGTAGGTGGCCATAATCGCTTCACCGATGGCAGCGGGCAGTTGAAAACCACCGCGAACCGTTATGTTCTGCAATTAGGTGGCGATCTGGCGCAGTGGAGCAGTGACGGCCTCGATCGCTGGCATCTGGGTGCCATGGCGGGTTATGCCAACCAGAAAAGTAAAACCCGTAACAGCTATACGGGCTATTCGTCTCGTGGTCAGGTAGATGGTTACAGCGTGGGTTTGTATGCCACCTGGTATGCCAATGAAGCAGATAAAACCGGGACCTATCTGGATAGCTGGGTGCTGTATAACTGGTTTGATAACACCGTTAGTGGCGATCATCTGGCCAGCGAAAACTACAAATCCGACGGTATCACGGCGTCAGTTGAAGGCGGTTATAGCTTCCTGGTCGGAGAAAGTGAGAATAAAACCTACTGGATCCAACCGAAAGCTCAGGTTATCTGGATGGACGTGCAGGCTGATTCACACCGCGAACACAACGGGACTCAGGTGAAAGACAAGACTGACGGCAACCTGATGACTCGCCTTGGTGTCCGTGCTTACCTGAAAGGTCACGCGGAGAAAGATGCCGATAAAGGCCGTGATTTCCAACCGTTTATTGAAGCAAACTGGATCCACAACACCAATAACCAGACCGTACAGATGGGCTCCATCAAGGATGAAATCAGCGGGACACGTAACATTGGTGAGCTGAAAGTGGGCGTTGAAGGGCAAATCAATCCTCGCCTGCAGGTGTGGGGTAACGTTGCGCAGCAGGTAGGCGACAACAGCTACAGCGATACCACCGCGATGTTCGGGGTGAAATACAGCTTCTAAGAAACCGATAAATATCACACCAGAACAAGGCGATGCCCTTAGGGCATCGCCTTTTTTTCCTTCATCTTTCCCTGACGGGCACATAGTCAAAACGCCCCTTTCCCGCTACAGTTATTCATCCACGGCAAGTAAGGAGAGGGACATGCTCTATATCTTTGATTTAGGTAATGTGATTGTCGATATCGACTTCAACCGCGTATTAGGTACCTGGAGCGATCTGAGCCGTGTGCCGCTGGCGTCGCTAAAGCAGAGCTTTACGATAGGGGAGGCTTTCCATCAGCACGAACGGGGAGAAATCACCGACGAAGCGTTTGCCGAGGCCCTTTGTCATGAGATGGATCTGTCGCTGAGCTACGAACAGTTTTCCCACGGCTGGCAGGCTGTTTTTGTCGCGCTGCGGCCTGAGGTTATCGATATCATGCAAAAACTACGTGAGCAGGGGCATCGCGTGGTTGTCCTGTCGAACACCAACCGGCTGCATACGACGTTCTGGCCAGACGAATATCCAGAGATTCGCCAGGCGGCGGACCATATTTATCTGTCACAGGATCTCGGGATGCGCAAGCCGGAGACGCGGATTTATCAGCATGTATTGCAGCAAGAGGGTTTTTCAGCGAGCGATACGGTCTTTTTTGACGACAACGTCGATAATATAGAAGGGGCCAACCAGTTGGGGATAACCAGCATTCTGGTGACCGATAAAACCGTCATCCCTGACTATTTCGCGAAGTTGTTATGCTAAAAACCGTGCATCAAAAAGCCAGGCATCATACCCGACCGATCTGGGCCTGGCTGAAGCTCCTCTGGAAGCGTATTGATGAGGACAATATGACGACCCTGGCAGGGAATCTTGCCTACGTCTCGTTGCTCTCATTAGTGCCGCTGATCGCGGTTGTATTTGCGCTTTTCGCCGCTTTTCCGATGTTTTCAGATGTCAGCATCCAGTTGCGACACTTTATTTTTGCCAACTTTATCCCGGCAACAGGCGATGTGATCCAACGTTATATTGAACAGTTTGTCGCCAACTCCAATAAAATGACGGCGGTGGGGGCCTGCGGGTTAATCGTCACTGCGCTGTTGTTGATGTATGCCATTGATAGCGCACTGAATACTATCTGGCGTAGTACGCGCACGCGGCCAAAAGTGTACTCTTTTGCCGTGTACTGGATGATTTTGACGCTGGGACCATTGCTGGCAGGGGCCAGCCTGGCGATCAGTTCCTATCTTCTCTCATTACGCTGGGCCAGCGATCTCAATACGGTAATTGATGATGTGCTGCGCCTCTTTCCGCTGATCCTCTCCTGGCTCTCATTCTGGCTCCTCTACAGCGTGGTGCCGACCACGCGCGTACCGAATCGGGATGCGATTGTCGGCGCCTTTGTCGCCGCAGTACTGTTCGAAGCGGGAAAGAAAGGTTTCGCGCTTTATATCACCATGTTTCCGTCATATCAGCTTATTTACGGCGTGCTGGCGGTGGTACCCATTTTGTTTGTCTGGGTGTACTGGACGTGGTGTATCGTCTTGCTTGGCGCGGAAATAACTGTCACTCTCGGGGAATACCGCAAACTCAAACAAGCCGCAGAACAAGAAGAAGCAGACCAACCATGATTGCATTAATTCAGCGCGTAACCCGTGCCAGCGTCACCGTGGAGGACGAAGTGACGGGTGAAATTGGCTCAGGACTTTTAGTGTTGTTGGGTGTCGAAAAGGATGACGACGAGCAGAAAGCGAATCGCCTGTGCGAACGCGTGCTTGGCTACCGTATTTTTAGCGATGCCGAAGGCAAGATGAACCTGAACGTGCAGCAGGCAGGCGGGAGCGTGCTGGTGGTTTCACAATTTACGCTGGCGGCGGATACCGAACGCGGCATGCGTCCGGGGTTCTCTAAAGGGGCGACGCCGGAGCGGGCGGAGGCTCTGTACGACTATTTCGTTGAGCGCTGCCGCCAACAGGAAATGAACACGCAGACCGGACGCTTCGCTGCGGATATGCAGGTTGCGCTGGTGAATGATGGCCCCGTGACGTTCTGGTTACAGGTATGAATCAGCTTCCGGCGTGGCCGCGGGTAACAAGAGAGAGTACAGCTATGTATCACCTTCGAGTACCGCAAACAGAAGAAGAATTAGAGCGTTACTATCAGTTTCGCTGGGAAATGCTGCGTAAGCCGCTGCATCAACCAAAGGGTTCCGAGCGTGATGCCTGGGACGCGATGGCGCACCATCAGATGGTGGTGGATGAAGAGGGCAATCTGGTTGCCGTCGGGCGTTTGTACATCAATGCCGATAATGAGGCTTCCATCCGTTTCATGGCTGTCGATCCCGCCGTGCAGGAGAAGGGGCTAGGAACGCTGATGGCAATGACGCTGGAGTCCGTCGCGCGTCAGGAAGGGGTCAAGCGAGTAACCTGTAGCGCGCGGGAAGATGCGGTTGAATTTTTCGCCAAACTGGGGTTTATCAATCAGGGCGAAATCACCACGCCGCAAACTACGCCAGTTCGCCACTTTTTGATGATCAAACCGGTTGCCTCGCTCGATGACATTTTGCATCGCGGCGACTGGTGCGGACAACTGCAGCAGGCGTGGTATGAGCACATCCCGTTGAGCGAGAAGATGGGCGTACGTATTCAGCAGTACACCGGGCAAAAATTTATTACCACCATGCCGGAGACGGGCAACCAAAATCCGCACCACACGTTGTTTGCCGGGAGCCTGTTTTCGCTGGCTACGCTGACCGGCTGGGGGCTTATCTGGCTGATGCTACGCGAGCGCCATCTGGGGGGCACGATTATTCTTGCTGACGCCCATATCCGCTATAGCAAGCCTATCAGCGGCAGACCCGCCGCAGTTGCCGATCTCGGCTCGTTGAGCGGCGATCTCGACCGTCTGGCGCGTGGGAAAAAGGCGCGGGTTCAACTGCAGGTAGAACTGCTGGGCGATGATACACCGGGCGCTATTTTTGAAGGTATTTACATCGTTCTGCCCGCCCGACCGTTTGGCCCCTACGAAGAAGGCGGAAACGAGGAAGAGTAGGGGTTGCCCTCTCTTTATTCGATAACGGTTTCTGAGCGCTGAATACTTACACGCCAGGCTATATCCTGCATTGCGCTGCGTGCTGCATGGCTGACGCCAGCTAGCTGGAAAAAACCATGAATCACACCGAGGTAGCGCTGGCAGGTGCAGTCGACGCGTTGTGCCGTCAGTCGGTGATACAAAAGTTCGCCTTCGTCGCGCAGCGGATCAAATTCAGCGGTGATGATGTGCGTGGGCGGTAAGTCGCTGAGATCATCTCGCCAGAGTGGGCTGGCTTCGGGATGCTGGCGATCGGTATGGGGCAAATACATCTCATACCCGGTAAGCAAGGTGTCGCGGGTAATGATGTAGTCCAGACCGTTGCGGGTATAGCTTTCGCACTTTGCGGTCGCGTCGAGCATCGGGTAGAGCAGCACCAGTTGTGCGGGTAGCCATTGCTTTGCTGCCTTCAGGCGCAATGCCGTTACCAGCGCCAGGTGTCCGCCCGCACTGTCCCCGGCAAGTGTGATGTGCTGACGTTTAACGCCAAGCTGCTCCGCATATTGCCAGATCAGGTTGGCCCCTTTTTCGGCATCATCATGCGCCGCAGGAAACGTGTGTTCTGGCGCGAGGCGGTACTGTACGGCAATCACCCGGCAACCGCTGGTATACGCCAGTTGCCGCAACTGATTATCGTGGGTGGCAAATCCGCCGCTCACGAAACAGCCGCCGTGGTAGTAAATAACGCAGGGCAGAGCGCCCGAAGCGTGGCGCGGCGATACGACGCGCAGCGTCATCCCCTCCAGCTCAACGTCGCTGACTTCTACGCGCGTTTCGGTCTCTCCGGCCAGCACGGTACTGGCGATATAGCCCGCTCTCCGGTCATCAATATGTTGCCGTCGAGCAGAAGGGCGACCCGCCGCAATAAATTCCTCGACCAGTTGTGCGATACCGTTTTCAAGCGCCATTTTCTTAGTCCCTTAAATCTGTATGAATGTACAGTGTTATAACCTGGTTTTTCATGAAAGAGAATGGCGGATTTGGGCCTGGGTGAAATTCTGGAAAGCGCCTCGCAAAAGGAAAAGTCACTACGGGGATCGCTTTTTTCCTGCTTGCCGACGGTGTATGTTGTTTGAAAATTATTCGCCACTGATATACTGGAGGTATATGTGAGCATAATGGCTGGGATGGACATGGGCAGAATATTACTCGACTTATCCGATGAGGTGATCAAACGCCTTGATGATCTCAAGCAGCAGCGGAATCTGCCCCGTGCGGAGTTGCTGCGCGAAGCGGTTGAACAGTACCTTGAAAGGCAAGGCCAGGCTGAAACCACAATTTCCAATGCGCTGGGGCTCTGGCAGGGTTGCGAGGAAGACGGCGTTGAGTATCAGAGGACGCTGCGCGAGGAATGGTAATGCAAAAGGGACCCGTGTTGTTCGATACCAATATCCTGATTGATTTATTCAGCGGGCACCAGGAAGCGCAGCGGGTTCTGGAAGCGTATCCGCCGCAGAATGCCATCAGCTTGATCACCTGGATGGAAGTGATGGTGGGGGCAAAAAAATATCATCAGGAATATCGTACGCGTGTGGCATTGAGTGCGTTCAATATCATCGGCGTATCACTGGAAATTGCTGAGCGAAGTGTGAATCTCAGGCAGGAATATGGGATGAAACTTCCGGACGCGATCATTCTGGCTACCGCGCAGATTCATCGGTTTGCGCTTGTGACGCGCAACACCAGAGATTTTGCAGGGATCCCTGGCGTCATTACCCCTTATCAGTTGCAAACCGGACGATAAGCACCGTCCGGCATCATGTGTTGAGGGCGTTTACTCCCCTTCACCCGGGAACAGGAACGGGTTGATGGAACTGCGGGCGAAGCCTTCTTGTTCCATGCGCGCGTCCAGCACCAGCGACGCGAGGTCGTCGGCGACGGCTTCCACTTTCGGGTCTTTTTCCTGATAGAGGATCTTCAGGTAGGTTCCGCAGTCACCGCAGCTTTCGGCTTTGATTGCCGCCTGCTCATTGTCCAGTGACCAGTAGTGCAGATCGCGGCTTTGCTCGCAGTTGCTACATTTAACACGAACCACATGCCACTCGGTTTCGCAGAGGTTGCAGTGCAGATAGCGCAGTCCTTGGGTGGTGCCAATTTGCACCATGCTGGAGACCGGCATCGAGCCGCACACCGGGCAGTACTGACGTTGTTCGCCGTATTCCGCGCGGGCTTTACCCGGGATGAGGCTGGCCATTTGCGCCCAGTACAGCGACAGCGCGGCCCAGATGAACGGGGCCTTATCGCTGCTGACCGCAGCGAAATCAGAGGCAAACAGGGCGCTGGCCATCTGTTCCAGTTCCTGTTCGGAGGCTTTTTCCAGATTTTCGATCACCGCCAGCGCCGGGCCGCTCATCTCAGGTTTCAGTTCGGCAATTAGCGAGTGAAGCAGTTTCTGCCAGTGCTTATCGCGCGGCAGAACGTGGATATCCAGCGGTGGCTTACCCTGATCGTTGGCTTCTTTGATGCGTGCGGCCAGATCTATCTGTAACGGATGGTCATACAGCACCACTTCCTGGGCATGGGCGATCAGCGCAGCAAAGCGCAGGTAATCCCCCAGCGGGTTATTCTCAGCCAGTTCGCGCAGACGCTCGGCGCGACGGTTATACAGATTTTTGAGCCGGGGGAATAATAACGGTGGAATCATATCCGTCGCGCGTTTCTCGCTCTTTTCCAGCTCATCTTGCGGGATGATACGAATGCTCATTCAGTCACTTCCTGGTTAGGCAGATTTAGCTATGTGTAATCCGCTCTGTGAATTGGCGGGCATTTCGCGCCCGCTCTGGTGAATGTCATTAATGATAACCGCAATCGACCTGCGGGTTATAGCGGTGACATCGCAATGTGTGCGTTACGATACCTGATATCGATACCCCAGACCATGCACCGTTCGGATTAGCTGCGGCTGATTGGCATCCTGTTCGATGACTTTGCGGAGCCGGGAAATGTGCTGATCCAGCGTACGGCTATTGGGCAAATAGTCGTATCCCCACGCCGCATCGAACAACATATCGCGTGTAACCACCTGATTTTGATGGCGCTCCAGGCAGCTTAAAATGCGCACTTCCCGCAGCGTCAGCTCCAGCCTTTGCTCGCCGCGCCAGGCGCACAGTTCATTCGGGAACACCGTCAGGTCGCCAAAAGCAAAGCTGAGGTTAGGCTGCGTGGCGCTATGGTTCAAACAGCGACGGGCGATGGTTTTTATCCGCGCCCGCAGTTCATGAATACCAAACGGTTTACTGATGTAGTCATCCGCCCCCAGTTCCAGCCCCACGACCCGGTCGATCTCTTCATCTTTGGCGGAGAGAAACACGATGGGAATGTGTTCATTCTGGCGGCGAATTTCCCGGCAGACCGTGTAGCCATCCATTTCGGGCATCATAATATCTAACAGCACAAAGTCCGGTTTGTCGCGGTGATAACTCTCCAGTGCCGCACGCCCGTCCGGTGCGGCAATGAGCGAATAACCCTCGCGCGACAGCGCATCCACCAGACCCTGGCGGATGTTGGCATCATCTTCGGCAATCAATATCTTCATGCTCTCATCCCTGCGGCAGCGTAAGGGTAAAGCGGACGCCGGGCTCTTGCGCCGTTACCTGAACCCTGCCGTTCAGGCGTTGCGCCAGTTGGCAAGCGATGGTGAGCCCAATACCGGTACCTGAAACACCCTCGGTAATAGAGGATTTGACCCGATAAAACGGGCGGAAGATCAAAGACATCTCATTCTCCGCAATACCGGGACCATAGTCGCGAACGGCGATCTCCACGTTTTCCGCAACGCATTCAACGGTCAGATCCACCCGCTGACCCTGCGAAGCGTATTTTTCGGCATTACTCAGAAAATTGCTGACAATTTGCGTGATCACGTCGCGATCGCTGTGCAATGTCAGATTCTCAGGGCTGGACATGTGAATCGTCATGCCTTTTGCCTGCAACGCAGGCGTAAAGATCTGCGTGATTTCTGTCATCAGACGGCCGAGATTGACTGGCTGAAGATGCAGTTTCGGTGCGCGCGTAAAGGTCAGGATATTCTGGATAAGCCGCGATAACCGTTGCCCTTCCTGAGTGATCACATCCACATAGCGTCGCTCGTGCGTTTGTTCATCATCCAGCCCTTCGCGCAGCAGTTCGGCATAGAGCGTGATGTTGGTCAGCGGTGTTTTCAGTTCGTGTGACACCTGGCTGACAAAATCGACCTGCTGGCGCGCCTGACGCGCCGCGCGGGTATATTCCCGCCACAATGAGAAGCCCAACAGTGCGACGGCGACCAACAGCAGGACGATTAACGCGCCGCCCCACAGCCAGATATGCCAGAGCGGCGCGTTGACGCCGTAAGCGCTGACCTGCCACGTTGTGAGCGGATACTCCAGCGTGCGGGAGTCCAGTAAGGTGAGTCGCTGCAGATCCGCCTGCGCGTTCTGATAAAGCTGACGGCCGTTTTCCGTCACCCTGACAATCTGCTGCGGATCCTCCGGGTTCACCTGAATGCCGTTTGCCATATCCATCATCAGCTGTACCCAGTAGAGGCGAAAGCCGATGATCGCCTCGTCTTTCTGCCGCCAGTAGATCAACAGCGGTTCCTGAGTCTCAAAGCTAATAAACCAGCCAGCCTGCGGCGTGTCCTGCTCGCTGTGCGTCATATGACTGGCAAGTTGGCTGGGATCGTTGACCAGCGGGCTGAGCAGGCGTACCCATTCTTTATCCTCGTTGCTCAATGGCTGACGCTCATCGGGGTAGAGGAGGTGATTTTTCCGCAAAATAAAGACGTCGGCAATGTCGCTGTCGTTCTCTTTGAGCGTGCTGAGGGTGGCGACATCTGCGGGGTCGATAAAATCGCCAATCGCATGTAGCCGGGAGGCTTTTTGCTGCAGAATATTTTCGATACCCCTGGCGACGCTGGTGGTTTGCGATTTCGCCAGGGTCTGGGTCTGGTACTGACGCAACAAGACTTCATGTTCCAGAGTGCGAACGCCCAGGTAAGCAAGCAGGATAAAAAACATCAGTGTCATGACGAGATAAATCGGCTTGCGTCTGAGCATCCAGCACTCCTTGTGGATCAGTTCGATTTCGAACTCTGGTTTTTGGTTTTATAGTTCTGCTCTTTCAGGGATTTGCGCGACGCTTCTTTGCTTTCGCTTTCCATCCTGTCCAGCAACTTAAGGTTTTCCTCTGCGCTCTCCTGTGCCTTCATTCTGGCAGCCGGCGCGCTAAGCGGTAACGCGCTAAGCGTACTGGAGTTTTCGCGCAGGATTGCTTTCGCCTCGTCCATTTTACCTTCATCGATAAGCTGTAACGCCTGCTCATTCTGAATGGCGGATTTCTGAATGGCGGAATCGACGACCACATCCTCTACCTGCGCTTTCTGAACGTCGCTGGCAGAGGCGGTATAGCTGACGGCCATCTTGTTATCCCAGCGCTCTTTTTGCCCGGTGGCGAGATTGTTATAGCTGACGTTGATCTCTGCGAGCGGCTTACTCTGTGCGGCCTGGCCTTTCGCTGGCAGCACCTCCAGCATGACATATTTCTCCTGATTGGCGTAAAGCTGGTTCAGTTTTACGGTCACCCTGTTGTCGCGGATTTCACCTTCGCGTCCCAGCAGACGCAGTGGCTTAACGTTATCGGCAACGTTAATTTGCACCACCACATCCTGAGCGACGACGGACATCACATCGCCAAACTCATGGGCAAAGGCCTTCTCCAGCGCGTCGGTATTCTGCACGAATACGTGGTTGCCGTCGCTGTACTGGGCAATCGCCGCCATCAGATCTTCATTGTAGCCTTCGCCAATGCCCATCGTTGTGATGGCAATGCCTTTACGGGCGGCAATTTTACCCAGTTCCGCCAGTTCGCTGGTGGAGGAGGGGCCGACGTTCGCCTGACCATCAGACAGCAGGATGATGCGGTTAACATGGGCCTTATCGAGGAATTTACTGGTTTCTTTGATCCCGCGGCTGACCCCGGCAAACAGTGCGGTACCGCCGCGTGCGGTCAGTCGTTCACGGATTTGGCTGATAAGCGTCGCTTTATTGCCGACTTTGGCCGCCGGCACGATGACATCCACGACGTCGTCGTAAATCACCACCGAGAGCGTGTCCTGGGCGCTTAAGGTGTTCACCGCCATCACGGCGGCTTCCGTCGCCTGTTCGATGCGCTCGCCGCGCATGGAGCCGGAGCGGTCAATCACCAGCGCGAGGTTGATCGGACTGCGTTTAGTTGCATGCAGCGGGAAACCCGTCAGTGACACTTTGAGGTAGTTTCTGTCCTGGCTGTTTTCCAGCACCAGAGGGGAAGCCAGTTCGGATTTAATCGTCACTTTCGGCGCGGGTGGTTGTGCCGCCGTTGTTGTCGCAAGCAGTCCCAATGCCAGGGCTGCGAAGAGGTGTTTGAGATTCACGGTACGTCTCCTTGTCTTAAGAATCGACTCCATTCTTATGCGACCGCAACGTCGGTTGGTCTGTTATCTGTATAAAGTTGTCAAAAAGTTGTCAAAACAAAAAACAATTCTTAAAAAAAACGCCGGAAACTCAGTCTCCGGCGTCATTTTATCGGTTCACGAACAGCCTTTGCTTACGGCTGAGTCTTATCCTGCTTTTCGCGAACTTCACGGTACCAGCGCGGGTGATGCTTCTTCGCCCAGGAGCGGGTTACCCAGCCTTCCACCATCGCGGTGATGGTGCCTTTTACCCACAGCGCGGCGTAAATATGCACCATGATAACCACAATCAGCGCGACGGCGGCAAATGAATGCAGCATTAACGCGAAGCGGATCACCGGAATGGAGAACGCGGGCGCAAAGTACGGACGCCAGATGATCACACCGCTCACCAGCAGCAGCACCAGGAAGATAATCGCCGCCCAGAACACGCATTTCTGACCGAAGTTATACCGCCCGGTGTCACCCACCTCTTCGTTGACGACAATCTTGCGAATGTTCTTCGCCCAGAAAATGTCATCCCGGTTAATCAGGTTGTGGTGCCAGTAACGGAAGAACATGATGATGAACGAAGCAAACATGATGACGCCCACAAACGGGTGCAGAATACGCGCCAGCTGCGGAGTCCCCATGATTTGCATCAGCCAGTTGAAGGACGGGAAGAAAAAGCCCAGCCCGCTCACCGCCGCCAGCACGAAGCAGAAGGCGGTGACCCAGTGGTTGATGCGTTCCGGCGCGGTGTAGCGCACGATGGTGTCACGTTTTTTCATTTGCGCACCTCATCGTCTTTCTCTTCATGCAGATTGTCCTCTTCGTCATCCGCACGGTTCGGACCGACACCGACGTAGTGGAAGATGCTGGCCGCAAAGGTCGCGGCAAAGCCGACCGCTGCAAGAGGCTTCCAGATCCCTTTCCAGAATTTCACGGTGGCGCTGATTTCCGGGTTCTCCGGCAGACCGTGGTACAGATTCGGTTTGTCGGCATGGTGCAGCACATACATTACGTGCGTCCCACCAACGCCCGCCGGATCGTACAGGCCAGCATTGTCGTAACCACGGGTTTTCAGCTCTGCCACACGCTCGCCTGCCAGCGTTTTCATATCCTCTTTGGAACCAAAGTGGATAGCACCTGTTGGACAGGTTTTCACACAGGCTGGCTCCTGGCCGACGTTCACGCGGTCAACGCACAGCGTACATTTGTAGACGCGGTTGTCTTCCGGGTTCAGTCGCGGCACGTCGAACGGGCAACCGGCGATACAGTAACCGCAACCGATGCACTGCTCAGACTGGAAGTCGACAATCCCGTTGGCATACTGAATGATAGCCCCTTCTGCCGGACACGCCTTCAGGCAGCCCGGATCGGCGCAGTGCATACAGCCATCCTTGCGGATCAGCCATTCCAGTTTGTCGTTCTGCTCCACTTCCGAGAAGCGCATCACCGTCCAGGATTTGGCGGTTAAATCCGCCGGGTTGTCGTACACCCCGACGTTGCTGCCGATTTCATCACGGATATCGTTCCACTCTGAACACGCTACCTGGCAGGCTTTACAGCCGATGCAGGTGGTGACGTCGATGAGTTTCGCTACCTCTTCCTGGAAGTCCCGCGCCTGAGGCGCGGGGGTGAGACCGTTAGTCGCGGAACGACGGATAATGTCTTGCGATTGATAAGCCATAAGTCGTCTCCGTTACACCTTTTCCACGTTCACCAGGAAGGACTTAAATTCCGGCGTTTGTGAGTTTGCATCGCCCACCGACGGCGTCAGGGTGTTCGCAATAAACCCTTTCTTCGCCACGCCTTCATAGCCCCAGTGAATGGGAATACCGATAGTATCGATATCCTTACCGTCTGCTTTCAGCGTGCGAATACGCTTGGTCACCACTGCTTTGGCTTTGATATAGCCGCGATTAGAGGAGACTTTAACGGTATCGCCATGCGCGATGCCGAGCTTGTTCGCCAGCGTTTCACCGATCTCCACAAACTGTTCCGGCTGTGCGATAGCGTTAAGCAGCGCATGTTTGGTCCAGTAGTGGAAGTGCTCGGTCAGACGGTAAGTGGTCCCGACGTACGGGAACTTATCGGCTTTACCCAGCGCTTCGGCGTCGCCCTTAAAGATACGGGCGGCAGGGTTAGAGATAACGTTCGGATGCAGCGGGTTGGTCCCCAGCGGCGTTTCAAACGGTTCGTAGTGTTCCGGGAACGGTCCTTCCGCCATCTTGTCGAGAGCAAACAGGCGACCCATCCCTTCCGGCTGCATGATGAACGGTCCGACATCGCTGCCTGGTGCGGCGGCGCTGTAGTCCGGAATATCCATCCCGCCCCATTTTGCGCCGTCCCATTTCAGGATTTGGCGCTTCGGATCCCACGGGTTACCCTGCGGGTCAGCGGAAGCACGGTTGTACAGGATACGGCGGTTCAACGGCCACGCCCATGCCCAGCCCAGCGTATTGCCCAGACCGGATGGATCGGCGTTATCGCGACGCGCCATCTGGTTGCCTTCCGGCGTCCAGCTACCGGCGAAAATCCAGCAGCCGCTAGAGGTGGTGCCGTCGTCACGCAACTGAGCAAACGAGCTGAGCTGTTGGCCTTTCTTCACGATCACTGCGCCCGTTGCCGGGTCGATGAGGTCGGCCAGCGCTTTGCCGTTGCTCTCCATCGCCACTTCTTCCGATGCCGGTTCATGTGGGGTGGCGTAGTTCCAGGTCATGCTCAGCACCTGTTCCGGGTTGGCACCGCTCTGCTCGGCATACATCTTGCGCAGGCGCAGGAAGATACCGGCCAGGATTTCACCGTCGGTGACCGCGATCCCCGGGGCGTCCGCACCTTTCCAGTGCCACTGCAGCCAGCGTCCGGAGTTCACGATAGAACCGTTCTCTTCAGCGAAGCAGGTGGACGGCAGGCGGAACACTTCGGTCTGGATTTTCGACGGATCCACATCGTTCGACTCACCGTGGTTTTGCCAGAAGGTGGAGGTCTCAGTGTTGAGCGGATCGATCGTCACCAGGAACTTCAGTTTGGAGAGTGACGCGATGGTTTTGTTTTTGTTCGGGAATGAGGCGACCGGGTTGAAGCCCTGGCAGATATAGCCATTGACCTTGCCCTCTTTCATCATCTCGAAGTACTGCAGCACGTCATACCCTTTGTCCCACTTCGGCAGCAAGTCAAAGCCCCAGCTGTTTTCTGCTGTCGCTTTATCGCCATAGAAGGCCTTCATCAATGAGACGAAGAATTTCGGGTAGTTGCCCCAGTAGTTGACCTGATCTTTCAACAGCGGTTTCGGCGTGTTGGCGGCCAGATACGTTTGCAGGTCGGTTTGTTTTTCACTCGGCAGCGTCAGGTAGCCCGGCAGGCTTTGCGACAGCAGGCCTAAGTCCGTCAGCCCCTGAATGTTGGAGTGGCCGCGCAGGGCGTTAACGCCGCCGCCTGCCATCCCCATGTTGCCAAGCAGCAACTGGATCATCGCCATGGTGCGAATGTTCTGTGAACCGATGGAGTGTTGTGTCCAGCCGAGGGCATACAGGAACGACGCGGTTTTGTCTGCGCGGCTTGTTTCCGCAATGTACTCGCAGACTTTCAGGAAGTCGGCTTTTGGCGTACCGCAGATGTTTTCCACCACGTCCGGCGTGTAGCGGGAGACGTGCTGTTTCAGCAGGTTCCAGACGCAGCGCGGGTGTTGCAGGGTGGTATCGCGTTTCGCAAAGCCCTCTTCGTCCAGCTCATAGTTCCAGCTGGTCTTGTCGTACTTGCGTTGATCCGCGTTATAGCCGGTGAACAGGCCATCTTCGAAGCCGAAATCTTCACGCACGATCAGGCTGGCGTTGGTGTAGGCCTCGGTGTATTCGCGGTTATATTTTTCGTTCGTCAGCAGGTACAGCATCACGCCTGACAGGAAGGCAATGTCAGTACCAGAACGGATTGGAGCATAGAAATCGGCCACCGACGCCGTACGCGTGAAACGTGGATCGATCACAATCAGCTTCGCGCCGTTGTGAATTTTCGCTTCCATCGCCCAGCGGAACCCGACCGGGTGTGCTTCAGCGGCGTTACCGCCCATCACCACGACGAGGTTGGCGTTCTTAATGTCGACCCAGTGGTTGGTCATCGCACCGCGACCAAATGTTGGAGCAAGACTTGCTACCGTTGGTCCGTGTCAGACACGCGCCTGGTTGTCGACCGCGAGCATACCGAGCGCGCGGGTGAATTTTTGCGTTAAAAAGCCGGTTTCGTTACTGGACGCGGAAGCACACAGCATCCCGGTCGAGAGCCAGCGGTTAACGGTGACGCCATCGGCGTTTTGCGCAATGTAGTTGGCATCGCGGTCTTCTTTCATCAGTTTCGCGATGCGGTCAAATGCTTCATCCCAACTGATCTGTTGCCATTTATCCGAGCCTGGCGCGCGGTATTCCGGGAATTTCAGGCGGCTTTCGGAGTGGACGAAGTCCACCAGACCGGCCCCTTTCGGGCAGAGCGCACCGCGGTTGACCGGATGATCCGGGTCACCTTCGATATGGAAGATCGATGCTTTGGCGTTTTTTGCTCCGTCGCCGAGGCTGTACATCAACAGCCCACAGCCAACGGAACAGTAAGTGCAGGTGTTACGGGTTTCGCGGGTGCGCAGCAGTTTGTATTGCCGTGTTTCCGCTAGCGCTACGCCGGGCGCAAAGCCCAGTGCCGCCGCCGTGGTGCCTGCCATACCGCCAGCGCAGATCTTAAAGAACTGCCTTCTGCTGACCTGCATGGTTTGCTCCTTTTTCGACATTGTCACATCCCTTTCACATTCATGTTGGTGAGCGCTCAGGGTGTGGTTGTTATTTTTCTTTGCGGACGGGACCGCAAAGGTCCAGAATTGGGTCAATTCCCCCATCCAGGAGGGGCTTGTGACAGAATACCACAATGTTGGTACGTGTGTTCTTATACGGTTAAAAGAAAGTGAATAAGATACATCCAGAAGAAGTTGAAAATGTGATAAATGTCACGAGTTATCGCCAGATTAACCTTTGGAAGCGTGAGGATTTGCAACACCCTCAGCCGGATGAGGTAGCTGAAGAGGTGCCCGTGGCGCTGGTTTACAACGGCATTTCTCATGTTGTCATGATGGCCTCGCCGAAGGACCTGGAACATTTTGCGGTCGGTTTTTCCTTGTCTGAGGGGATTATTGACAGCCCGCGCGAGATCTATGGCATGGATGTTGTGCCCTCCTGTAATGGTCTCGAAGTCCAGATCGAGCTTTCCAGCCGCCGTTTTATGGGGCTGAAAGAACGCCGTCGCGCGTTGGCCGGACGCACCGGCTGTGGCGTGTGCGGCGTTGAGCAGCTCAATGACATCGGTAAACCCGTGCAGCCGCTGCCGTTCACCCAGACCTTTAACCTCGCCAGACTTGATCACGCATTAAGGCATCTGAAGGATTTTCAGCCAGTGGGGCAGCTCACCGGGTGTACGCATGCTGCGGCGTGGGTGATGCCATCGGGTGAACTGGCGGGCGGCCATGAAGATGTCGGTCGACATGTTGCGCTGGATAAACTGCTGGGGCGCCGTGCCGCCGAAGGCGAGGACTGGATGCCGGGAGCGGCGCTGGTCTCCAGCCGCGCAAGCTATGAGATGGTGCAGAAGTCTGCAATGTGCGGCGTTGAGATCCTGTTTGCGGTTTCTGCCGCCACCACGCTGGCGGTAGCCGTCGCGGAGCGCTGCAATCTGACGCTGGTGGGGTTCTGTAAGCCAGGCAGGGCGACCATTTATACCCATCCGCAACGTTTAATCGCTGAGTGATTTTGATTCAATTAATTTGAATAAGATGGGCAAATCCTTCCGCTTTTAGTTGTCTGAGTAACGGCCTATTATTTATCACATCAAGGCACGGTGCCTTATTCAAACAACTAAGTTAAAGGGTTTATATCATGAAAAGCATCAAAACTTTTGTCGCAGTTATCGCTCTCGCTACTTCTTTCGGTTCTTTCGCTGCTCAGTCTGTGACGGCGACCGGTTCTACTCTGGAAAGTGCTGAAGCAAAAATCGCCGCTCAGGCTGAACAGGCTGGTGCAAGTTCCTATAAAATCACTCAGGCTTACACCGGTAACCGCGTGCACATGACGGCGGAACTGCTGAAATAAGTTCATCTCCATTGTCGAAAGAGCGCCCTTGAGGCGCTTTTTTTGTCTCTGCTATTCCTTTCCAGTCCCTCTTTTTCCCTTCAAAGGCACTAACAGAAAATAAAAATGGGGTCTCAATCACATTTTTATCTTTTTATAAAATACGTCTGCTAAAGGAAAAACAGTTCGAAGATAAGGGATTTTCCTCTCTGCATTAACTCAATGATATCTAAATAAATAAAAAGATAAGTGTTAATTCCGTCGCTAATTTTAAATGTGAAGAATCTCACAAAAAACGCCTGGTTATGGTAGCTGTCAATACTACTCCCTGACAAATTTATCGGCATAATGTGATCTTCGTTGCAAATAACGGGCTTGAAGTCAGGGAAAAATGTTTCCACGGGTGCTTCGGAGGAAACGCAATGAAAATTGGTATTGTCATTAGTGGTGGCGATGTTTCTGGAATAAATAATTTCATATTCCAGATCGCCAGACTCGCGGATGCAGAAATTACCTTATTCAATGGTGGTATTCCCGGCTTGCTGGAAAAAAATCATCATGACGTTGCATGGCGTGATTTGGTCGATTTTTCTATCGCGGCAATCCCTCTCATTACCTCGGGAAGAACAACCCGTAAGTTGCAGCGTAGCGAATATGAAACGATCGCCAGAAAACTCAAGTCGCTGCATATTGATGTGCTAATTATGGCGGGCGGCGACGGCAGTTTACAGTTTCTCAATACCCTGAGCGAATTTGATATTAATTGTTTTGGCGTGGGGATGACTATCGATAATGATGTTTATGGCAGTCATTATACGATTGGTTTTTCGACCGCCTGCGAACAGATTATTAAGGAGGTTTCTCGTTTACGAAATACGGGCAGAGCACTACCCGGTCGCGTGTTTATGGTGGAGTTATTGGGGGGATATTGTGGTGAATTAACGCTGCAATCTGCGATTAAATGCAATGCGGATATCGCCCTGATTCCGGAATCCCAGATGTCGCTTGACGCCTTAGCGGAACGGGTAAAGCAAAAACTAACCGTCCAGAACAGCGTGATTATCCTGTGCTCAGAAGGCTACACCAGAGAATATTCTCCCGGCTTTCAGGGGGCGATTGACACCATGATTAAGCAACTCGAACCGCGTATTGGCGAGCGAATTCGTAAAACGATTGTTGGTTACGGTTTACGTAATGGCGATCCGACCTGTGAAGAAATTTATCAGGGCACCATTATGGCGAGCGAAGTGGTTCGGTGCATCCAGTCAGGGATGAAAAATAAAGCGATTATTATAAATCAAAGCAATAAGCCTATTCCGATTGATCTCGTAAGTATGAAAAAACGTCTGGTCGATACAGAAGGACATCATTACAAACTTGCCAAACAACTCAATATTATTTGAGGAGACCTTACATGCTGAAAATTCTTTGCGTATGTGGCTGCGGCCTCGGTTCAAGTTTTGCTATTGAAATGACGGCGAAAGCGGTTTTAAAGAAACTGGAAATTCCTGCTCATATCGAACATACCACGGTATCTGAAGCAGGGGCGTTTAAATCTGACATGATCCTGACGCAAAAAACCTTTGCTGACATCTTAACGGCTGATGCCAGTGAAGAAGAAATTAAACGGGTCGTGGTTCTGAATAAGCTCACGGACAAAGACGAAATTGAAGCCAAAATCGTCGCGTTTTTAAAAGAGCGGAATCTGAAGGTAGCTCATTATGAATAGCTTCGTTGAATTCATCGTTAAGGATTTGCTCGGTCAGGCGTCGATATTAATCGCGTTTATCGCGATGCTCGGACTGATCCTGCAAAAGAAATCACCGGGAAAAACCGCAGAGGGGACGTTTAAAACGCTGCTCGGTTTTTTAATCATGATGGCCGGGATCAATATCATTGTCGCCACACTGACCTTCCTGAACGATATTTTTACTCAGGGATTTGGTATGAAGGGCTACATTACCGATGTGGCCGCCATTGCCGGGTTAGCTAACCGTGAGTTGGGCTCAGAAGTGGCGTTAACCCTGATGGTGATTTTTGCCGTCAATATCATCATCGCGCGTCTGACACCGCTGAAATACATCTTCCTGACCGGACAAGCTTTATTGTGGATGGCGACCATTGGCGCGGTCATTGGCTATAAATCGGGGCTCACCGGACTGCCGTTGATTCTGACCGGCGGGATTTTTGGCGGCGTGATGGCGGTGCTGATGCCTGCGCTGGCGCAACCGGTGGTCAGACGCATCACCGGTTCGGATGATGTGGCGCTGGGGCACTTTTGTACTATCGGCTATCTCGTGCAGGCGGCGGTGGCCAAAGTGGTAGGTAAAGGATCTCGCTCCACGGAAGATCTTGAATTACCCGATAACTTCAAGTTCTTACAGGATACCTATCTCGCCATGGCGGTCGTGATGGTGCCGATGTACCTCATTCCAGCGCTGGCGGCGGGTCCGGAATATATCGCCCAGTTCTCCGGCGGCGTGAACTACCTGATGTATGCCTTCATGCAGTCCATTCAGTTTGTGGCCGGCGTCTTCGTGCTCTACAGCGGCGTGCGTTTATTGCTCAACGAACTGGTTCCGGCGTTTCGCGGTATCGCCATGCGTATCGTTCCGGACGCTAAGCCCGCGCTGGATTGCCCGGTTCTGTTCCCTTATGCGCCCAACGCGGTGATTATTGGATTCCTGGCGACCACGGTCGGTTCCATCATCGGCATGCTGGTGTTCCCGATGTTTGGTCTGGCGATGATCCTGCCGGGTCTGCTAACCAACTTTTTCGCCGGGGGGACTGCGGGAGTCTTTGGCAACGCGCTGGGCGGCCGTCGTGGCGCGATGATCGGCGGTGTGGTTCACGGTCTGTTCATCACCTTCCTGCCTGCGATTCTGGTGCCGATGCTGGAAACCTACGGTTTCACCGGCGTCACGTTCAGCGATTCTGACGTCATCAGTTCCGGCCTCGTTTTAGGTCACGCCTTCCAGAATAACTGGCTGTTTGTCGCGTTGTTCATTGTTTTTGTTGCCGCACTGGCATGGTTCGTAAACGGTAAATCCGCTAAGCCAAAAGGGGAAAATGTTCATGAGTCTGTATAACTTCAACGAGATCCTAAAAATCGGCCAGGAAAGAAATTTCAAAGCGATTGGATCCTTTAACCTGCACTGTATTGAAATGCTGCCTGCGTTTTTTAAAGCGGCGCAAAAAACGAATAGCCCGTTAATGATTCAGATTTCAACCGGGACGGCAGAATATCTGGGCTATCGTCTGCTGGTGGATGCGGTGCGTTCGCTGGCAGAGAGCGAGAATGTCCCGACCTGTCTGCATCTGGATCACTGCTCTGATATCAGCGCCATTGAGACGGCGATGAATGCCGGATTCTCCTCGGTCATGTATGACGGCTCGCACCTGGAACTGGAAGAAAATATCGGTAATACCCGCATCGTGGTGGAGATGGCGAGACCGCGCAATATTACGGTGGAAGGCGAGCTCGGGGCTATTGGTGGCTCAGAGGATGGTAAAGCGGTGGCGGCAGAAGATATCTGCTTTACGACGGTAGAAGATGCTAAACGCTTTGTCGATGAAACGCGGGTCGACATGCTGGCGGTGTCGGTGGGCACAGTGCACGGCCTGTATACCGGCAAGGCGCAGATTCAACATCAGCGGCTACAAGAGATCAGCGCTGCGACCGGTGTTCCACTGGTGTTACACGGTGGGACGGGGGTGAGTGACGACGATATGCGCCGGGCCGTCACCGAAGGGATTAATAAAGTGAATGTCGGCACAGAAATGAACGTGCAGTGGGTTGATCAGTGTAAAAGCACCTTTGAGAAAGGCAAGGTGAATGACAGCGTCCGTAAGTTTTTAATTCCGGCAAATAATGCAGTAACCCAGGTATTAATGGAAAAGATCGCGTTATTTAAATAACTCCGTTATTAATAAATGATGTTTTGTTGCCCTGTTGTCCATCAGGGCGGGGGATCGCTATGTTTGAATCTTTAAAATCGTTATGGAAAAAAGAAACACGCCCGCCGGAAGATTATGATGAACAATCCCGTATTCTGGCGGGAGAAATCGCCAGACTGGAAGGTGAACTGCAGGGCAACCCGGGTAATGGTGAAATACAGAAAGCATTAATGCTTACCTATAACCGGGCGCTGTCGGTCTATGCCAAAAGCCAGACGCACCGGCAGGATATTGATTCGCTTTTTGTACGTATAGATGAGTTGCGTAATGTTATTCGCCGGAATATTTAGCGTCGGGTTTATTAAGCGCTTAGGGAGTCGTCATGACGATAAAAGAATTACTGATCGAGGCCGATGCGATTCAGGTTGGCGTCGCGGAAAACGACTGGCAGAAGGTGATTCAACTGGCGGCCAGACCATTGGTCGCAAAAGGGTATATTTCAGCGGAATACAGTCAGGCGGTTATCGACAACACCCTCAGTCATGGGGCGTATTATGTCTTTGATGAAGGTGTTGCGATCCCCCATGCCCGTCCAGAATGCGGCGTGAAGCATAACTGTTTTAGCATGGTGCTGTTGAAGAAGCCCATTCAGTTTGCCGACAGTGAAGCCGCCGACATTGTCATTATGTTTGGCGCGCAGGACAGTAATGCGCATATTGAAGAGGGTATCCGCGCCATCGTCGCCTTACTCGATAACGATGAACGCATGGCGAAGTTGCGGGCGGCACGTTCCCGGGAAGAGGTGGTCGCGTTGCTATGAAACGACACCTCGCGCCGGACTGTAAAACAGTCATCCTGATTAACGGGATCCCCGCTTCAGGTAAAAGTACGATTACCCGTCAACTCTCCGGGACGTTCAGTCTGCCACTGCTGACGATTGATGGGATCAAAGAGCCGTTTATGGCGCGCTTTACGGATATCGACCGGCCCTTCAACCGGCAGTTGGGCTGTGCGGCCTATGAGGTGATCTGGTCTATTATCGGCCACTCTCCGGCGAACGTTGTCTGGTTGGTTGATGCCTGGTTTGGCTTTCAGCCCCGCGAGATGTTGCAACGACTATTGCAGCAGGCGGGTGTTGAGAAGGTGTTGGAGGTGTGGAACCACATCACGCCCGAGCTGGCGGTAACGCGCTATGCCACCCGCTTACAGGATCGCAAGCCGGGTCATCCTGGAGAGGAGTATCTACCCGAACTGGCGCAACTGGCAGAACGTGCTGAGCCGATGCGGCTCGGGCCGGTGTTTACGGTAGATCAACAGCAGACGCTGGATATTGAATCCGTTATCGCCTGGATAGAAACACAAATAGAGAAAATCTGAACAGCAGATTGTCGCTAACACTTCAAGGGCGCCCACGGGCGCTTTTTTAGTGCATCCCTGCCATCCGCAGCAGTGCCGTCACCACGGCTGCGGCGATGATCACCACAATCAATGGCATTTTTCGCCAGGCGAGGAAGACCGCGAATGCGACGCCGAGGACGCGTGCCATGCCAGCAAAGTGCTCGCCTTCATAAAAAGTGGTGGCCAGGGCGACGGAAAACAGCAGTACCGTGGCGGCATCGGATAACAGCGCCTGCGAGCGTTCAGAGAGTGCCAGTCGGCTGCCGAGCCTGGCGCCGCCGAGGCGCATCAAATAGGTGCCCGCTGATAAAATGGCGATGCCGACAATGAACAGCGTCATGTTGCCCATTATTTTTTCCTCGTCAGTAAGCCCAGCAGAGAGAGCAGAACCGGCAATCCGACTGGTGCGAAGGGAACGGCGGCGAGCGACACGGCGGCACCACTCAGGCCACGGATCAAGGTAGTACGGTTTTTAAACGCCGGGACGACGAGCGCCAGCAGGATAGCCGGGAACACGGCGTCCAGCCCGATGGTTTCGGGGGCTGGCAGCAGTTGACCCACCACGGTGCCCAGCAGGGTCCCCAGCGGCCACAGAATGGCAACGCCGAGGCCGCATAGCCAATAGGCGGCTTTGCGCTGTTCCGGGGTTTTCTGCGACAGGCCGAACACGACGCTTTCATCGTTCATAATATGGCAGCCGAAAAAACTCGCCGCGCGGGTGCCGACCAGGTCGCGTACCGTCACGCCAAACGGAACATGGCGGGCGTTAACCAGTAAACCGGCGGCGGCAGCGGCTAACGGATTCCCACCGCTGGCGACAATGCCGATAAACATAAATTCGGACGCCCCTGCCAGTACACAAATAGAGAGTACAAACGGTACCCACACCGGGAAGCCGTAAGCCATCGCCAGTGAACCGTAAGACATCCCTACCACGCCTACCGCCAGGCAGACCAGAAAGATTGCTTTTATCGTATCTGCCTTCAGACAGGAGAAGAAGTGCGTCATGATTTAGCCATATCGAACGAATTTCCATTATAATGAACGCAACATCAGTGTTTGACAAGATGAACGATTCGTTCGATATAAAAAACATGGAGTCGGGTATGACACAACCCATCAGCGTGATCGCCAAAAGTCTGGTTCGAGAACGTCAGCGGACGGGGCTGTCGCTGGCAGAAATCGCCCGACGGGCGGGGATCGCCAAGTCGACGCTTTCCCAACTGGAAGCGGGGAATGGTAACCCTAGCCTGGAAACGCTCTGGTCGCTCTGCGTGGCGCTGGATATTCCCTTTGCGCGGCTACTGGAGCCGCAGGTGCAAAAAACGCAGGTGATCCGTTGCGGTGAGGGCACAAAAGTGGTGGCTGAACTGGCGCACTATCAGGCGATTTTACTGGCCGCCTGTCCGCCTGGCGCACGGCGCGATATCTATCTGTTGTTGACCCAGCCCGGAGCCGACCGCATTTCTCAGCCGCATCCACCAGGCTCGATCGAACATATTATTGTGACGAAGGGAAAAGCGCTGGTCGGACTGACAGAGGCGCCAGAAGTGTTAGGTGAGGGCGACTATATTTGTTATCCCGCCGATCAGGAGCATATCTTTAAAGCGCTGGAAGCGGATACTCAGGCGATTCTGGTGGCCGAGCAGAGTTTAGCGAACCTGGAATTTCACCGCTATGGTATGCAAAAGGCGACCCCGAATGATTATTTCTAATTATTTTTCCTCTTAATTCATATTTAATTGTTTTTATGATATTTCGTTTATTTTAGCCCTTTTGTTATATTCCTCACGAACTGAAAGCTTTCTGCGTTTACACAAAGAAAGCTGCATGTTAGTAATTGCTGGCCTGTGGCGCTGTAACAGTTGATTATTATCGTCAATTGCTGCCGTTATTAAATATAAAAATAATACATACTATCTTGTTATTCATTTTGCGTATTTCTAAAAGAAATACGCTATCCGTTATTTATTTTCAAGGAGCGCAAATAAATGAGGAAATCGACGCTGGCTTTAGCAATAGGTCTATTATTAATCGCTAATAATGGTTTTGCTAAAACGCAAAAAATGACTCTGGAACAACGACTCGAACAACTGGAAGCGCGACTGGAGGCCGCAGAAAATCGGGCTGCGAAGGCGGAAAGCCAGGTCCAGCAATTACAGACCCAACAGGCAACTGAAATTCGTGAAATTAAAGCGGCACAGGGCAACACGCCAGTTAACGGCCAGACCCCTCCTGAGGAGACGAAACAGAATGCCGCGACACCGAATCTGCTGCTTTCCGGTTATGGCGATCTGAAAATCTATGGTGATGTTGAATTCAACATGGATGCGGAAAGTAATCATGGCCTGCTGGCAATGACCAATGCCAATGTTGACCATGATCCGACTAACGAACAGTGGAATATCAATGGCCGAATTTTGCTGGGCTTTGATGGCACACGTAAGCTGGATGATGGTTATTATGCCGGATTCTCCGCCCAACCACTGGGTGATATGTCTGGTACGGTGAATATCGATGATGCCGTCTTCTTCTTTGGTAAAGAAAATGACTGGAAAGTGAAGGTGGGACGCTTCGAAGCCTACGATATGTTCCCACTGAATCAGGATACCTTTGTTGAGCATTCGGGGAATACCGCCAACGATCTGTATGACGACGGCAGCGGTTATATCTACATGATGAAAGAAGGCCGTGGTCGTTCTGATGCCGGCGGCAACTTCCTCGTCAGCAAGCAGGTGGATAACTGGTACTTCGAGTTAAACACGCTGTTGGAAGAAGGAACTTCACTCTATAACGATGACGAATTCCACGGTCGGAAAATGGATCAACAGAAAAACGTTGCCTATTTGCGTCCGGTTATTTCATGGTCGCAGGATGCGTTCTCTGTCGCTGCCGCGATGGAATCGAACGTCGTCAATAACGCCTATGGCTACACCAACTCAAACGGTAAATTTGTCGATCAGTCGGACCGTACCGGTTACGGTATGACGATGACATGGAATGGTTTAAAGGCCGATCCGGAGAATGGCATCGTGGTAAACCTGAATACTGCTTATCTTGATGCCAGCAATGAAAACGACTTTACCGCCGGGCTGAACGCGCTGTGGAAACGTTTTGAATTAGGTTATATCTACGCGCATAACAAGATTGATGACTTTGAAGGGGTGGTGTGTGATGACGGCTGCTGGATTAATAATGAAGGCACCTATGACATTCATACTATTCACGCTTCGTATCAGTTCGCTAACGTGATGAATATGCAAAACTTCAATATTTACCTTGGCGCATATTACTCAATTCTGGATAGCGACGGAGATAACGTGAACGGCGACGATTCTGATAACCGTTATGGTGGTCGCGTTCGCTTTAAATATTATTTCTAACCGAAAAGGCCCGGTAGCGCTGATGTCTACCGGGCTTATCGATTACTCCAGATAAAACACTTCTTTCAGCTCCGCGCTCACCGGGCTGTTATCCGGGTTCGCGGGCATGACGTCGCGCATATGCTTCCACCAGCGCTGACAAACGTCAGTGTTGGCAACGGCGTTCCAGCGTTCTTCGGACTCAATCTCTACGGTCGCAAACAGCAAATTGCGCGGCGCATCGAGATAGATCGCGTAATGATGCGCACCGTGCGCTTTCAGCACGGCTTCCAGCTCCGGCCAGATGGGATTATGACGACGCTGATACTCCTCATGCGCGTCGGCATTCACTTGCATCACGAACGCTTTGCGGATCATAACGCCTCCAGATACAACTCGCGCACTTCGTCACGGCTGGCAGTACGCGGGTTACACGGTGCGCAAGGATCAGCCAGCGCTTTGTCCAGCCAGCCTTCGATATCCTCTTTGGTGACGCCAAGCTGGCTGAAACCTGCCGGAATACCGACACGTTTGCTTAGCGCGCGGATGGCGTTGATCGCTTCCATACTTGCTGCTTCATCGCTCATCCCACGGGTATCGACACCCATCGCCTGCGCGATGCGGGAAAAACGCGCTACCGCGTTCGGACGATTAAAGTTTTCGATAATCGGCAGCAGGATGGCGTTACACACGCCGTGCGGCAGGTTATGCGTGGCGCCCGGCTGGTGCGCCAGGGCGTGAACCAACCCCAGGCCGGCGCTGTTGAACGCCATCCCCGCCAGATACTGGCCAAACGCCATTTGCTCGCGTGCTTCCAGGTTGTGACCCTCATCGACCGCTTTCGGCAGCCACAGGTTGATCAGGCGAATCGCTTCCAGCGCATTGGCGTCGGTCAGCGGATGCGCGCCAACAGAAACGTACGCTTCCACCGCGTGGGTCAGCGCATCCATACCGGTTGCTGCCGTCACGGAGGCCGGGATTTCCAGCATCACGCTGGCATCGTCCACGGCGATATCCGGGATAATGTTCGGATCGATGATGACCTCTTTCACCTGACGTCCGGAGTCGATGATCACCGCATTACTGGTCATCTCGGCGGCGGTTCCGGCAGTGGTGTTGATGGCAACCAGCGGTACGCCTGGGTTTTTCACTTTTCCCACGCCGGAGTAAGCGGTGGAAGGCCCCGGGTTCGCGGTGAGGATTTTCACGGCTTTAGCCGTATCGATAGGGCTGCCGCCGCCGAAGGCAATAATGTAGTCGCATTCGGCATCTTGATATGCGGCGAAACCTTTTTGTACTAACGCTTCGGTGGGGTTTGGAAACACCTCATCGAACAGATGGTACGACATGTTGTGCTCATCCAGCGCCACAAACAGACTGTCGAGCAGGCCCAGTTTAACCAGTTGACCGTCGGTGACGATCAGCGCTTTTCCCCATTGTTTATTCGCAACGAGGTTCACCATATCGCCAATCGCGCCTGCGCCGTGCAGACTGATTTTCGGAAGTGCCAGCATAAAGCTCATGTTGTTTCTCCTTAAAGTGATGATATTTCCGGCGGCAAAACTCCATGTCGCCGGAGGGATTCAGATTCGTCGTCGTTGCATCATTCGGCGGGTAAGAATCGGCAGCGAGATCACCACGATCAGCATCGCGCCGATAATGATCGACATCACGATGCCCGGCACGTTGAGCAGGCTCAGGCCGAAGGTCACCAGCCCCATCAGGAACGCTGCGATGATGACGCCGGTCATGCTGCCGGAGCCGCCGAGAATATTGACGCCGCCCAGCACCGCCATTGTCACCACGGCCAACTCCCAGCCCATCGCGATGGTGGGACGCGTACTGCCGAGCCTGGAGGTGAGCAACACGGCGGCCAGTCCCGCCATGAGTCCGACCAGAGCGAATAAAATCAGGTTGTGACGTTTCACGTTAATGCCGGAGTACCACGCGCCCACCGGGTTATTGCCGATGGCGTAGGTGCGGCGACCAAAATTCGTTTTGTGCAGCAGGAAGGTGAACACTATCGCCAGCACGATAAACAGCGCAAACTCGAACGACAGCGCTCCCCAGACGTAGCCCTGACCAAACCACGCAAAGCTATCCGGGTAAGCATTCAGCGCCTGATCGCCGAGTAAAATGTAGGTTATGCCGCGATACAAACTCATGGTGCCAATGGTGATCACGATGGATGAGAGGTTAAACCGCGTCACCAGGATGCCGTTCAGCAGCCCGCACAAGAGTCCGGTTCCCAGCCCGACGCAGACCAGCAGGGGCGTATCCATTCCCGCTGACGCGCAGAACCCCATGGCCGTCGAACTGAGCGCCAGAGTTGACGCCACCGAGAGATCAATTTCCCGGGCGATAATCAGCATCGCCATTGGCAGCACGATGATCGCTTTTTCGGTGAAGTTGAACGTTGCGTCGGAGAGATTCCAGATATTGAGGAAGTACGGCGAGGCCAGCGCGTTGACGATAAACACCGCCAGGGTGACGGCGAACAGAAAACCTTCCCAGCACAACAGGCGTTGCCAGACCGCGCGTGTGTCGGGGGCGCGTTCGATCGCTTCAGACGTCATCACTTTACTCATGAGTTCACCGCCTGTTTTTGCCGTGCCAGCGCCGCGTTGCGCAGAATTAAGCGGCCTCTGTGTTTATTGCTGCGTTCGTTGAGCAGAACGGCAATCACGATCACTGCGCCGGAAATAGCCATCTGCCAGAAGGGTGAGATGCCAATGACGGGCAAGGCGTTATTGATCACGCCAAGGAACAATGCGCCACACAGGCAGCCGAGAACGCGACCGATTCCTCCCATCGTACTGATACCCCCAATCACACAGGCTGCCACAACCTGTAACTCAAAACCGTTAGCTACATCGACATAGGCAACAGCGAATCGGGAAATCCACAGATAGCCGCAGAAACCGGCGAGGGCACCCGACAGACAGAAGCTGACGAACTGCATTTTCCCGGCGTTGATTCCGGTGTAATACGCCGCAGTGGCATTCCCGCCTGCGGTGTACAGCGCCCGCCCTGTGCGGCTGTAGCGCAGGAAGTAGCTCACCACGATAACGGCGGCGATGGCACACCAGCTCAATACCGGCAGGCCAAGCAGGGCAAAACGAGGAAGGGCGAGAAAGTTGTCGCTCATCTGATGCGAGTTAATCCAGCCGCCGTTCGACAGCAAAAAGATAATGCCGCGATAAATGCTCATGGTGCCGAGCGTGACCACAATCGCCGGAATACCTAACTTCCAGACCAGCAGACCGTTGATCATTCCCATCAGCAAACCGCAGGCGGTTGCCAGTAACATCAACACCCAGACGGGGATCTCAGGATGCTGGAAGTTGAGCAGGGCGACGATCATTCCGGTGAGCGCCAGATTAGCGGCCATCGACAGGTCGATACCTTTGGTCAGCAGCACCATCATTTGCCCGAGCGCGAGGATGATCAGAATCGAGGTGTCATTGAAGATCTCGGCCAGGTTGCCGGGAGAGACAAACGACGGGACGCGACTGCCGATGGCGGCGATCATCAGGAGGATGACTGCTGCCAGCAGGGCTTCGCGATGTTTGAGCAGGCGCTGAATCATTATGCTGCCTCCTTACCGATGCCGCTGGCGGCGCTGACAATGGCCTCCGCCGTGGCTTCCCCGGCGCGGTATTGCGCGACCATCAGCCCTTCGTGCATGACGATAATTCTGTCTGCCATGCCCATCACTTCCGGGAGCTCAGAGGAGACCATGATCACCGCCAGCCCTTGCGCCACCAGTTCGGACATAAACTGGTGTACCGCCGCTTTTGAGCCGATATCGATGCCTTTGGTCGGTTCGTCGAGAATAATCACTTCAGGGTGGGTGGCGAGCCATTTACCGATCACTACCTTTTGCTGATTGCCGCCAGAAAGCGTTTCGACCGCCTGACGCCAGCTAAACGCTTTGACCTGCAGGCGTTTAGCATAGCTATCCGCCAGTTGCCACTCTCGTGCCGCATTGAGCACGCCGCGCGGATTCAGCTTACTCAACTGCGGCAGGCTGATGTTCTCGGCGATACTCATTTCAATGATTGCCCCCTGTTTTTGCCGCTCTTCCGGCACGCAGACAATACCGGCGCGAATCGCATCGGCGGGTTGATGAAAATGAATAGCCCGTCCGTTGAGACGGATTTCACCGTGAGAAGGCCGGGATACGCCGGACAGTGCCTGCATCAACTCGGTCCGTCCCGCCCCCACCAGCCCGTAGAAGCCGAGGATCTCCCCTTTTCTCAGGGTGAAATCAATGTGGGCAAATTCAGTGGGATGGCAGAGATCTTTCACCTCCAGCACCGTCTCGCCTTTCTCGCAGTCCACTTTCGGGAAGGTCTGGGTAATCGCGCGCCCTACCATCATGGCGACCATCCGCTCTTCGCTAATCTCATGGATGTCGCCGGAACTGACGAATGCGCCGTCGCGCAGAATGGTGTAGTGGTCCGCCAGCTCAAAGATTTCATCGAACTTGTGGGAGATAAACAGAATCGCTTTGCCTTCCTGCTTCAGTCGCTCAACGATTTGATAGAACTCCAGAATTTCGTGTTGCGACAGTGCGGCGGTCGGTTCATCGAGAATCACCACCTGGGCCTCAAAGGAGAGCGCGCGGGCAATGGCCACCATATGGCGCTGGGCGATGCTCAGGGTTTTCAGCGTGGCGCGCGGATCGATTTGCACCTCAAGGCGGGTGAGAATCGCCTGCGCCCGACGGTGCATCTCAGGCCAGTCGAGCTTGTTGAAAAGACCGGTGTACAGGTACTGACCGACAAAAATATTCTCGGTCACCGACAGCTCATCGAACAGCACCGTTTCCTGATGAATCGCGGTGATGCCGACTTTATGCGCTGCTTCCGGGTTCGGGAGCTGAATGGGAATGGCCTTATAGAGGATTTCCCCCTCTTCAGGCTGATAGATGCCGGTCATGACTTTGACCAGCGTGGATTTCCCTGCGCCGTTTTCGCCCACCAGCGCGGTCACTTTGCCTGGCCAGAGATCGAGCTGAACGTTCTCAAGGGCGCGCACGCCGGGGAATATCTTGGTGATCCCGTGAAGTTGTAGTAAAGGGGTGGACATGTCAGTTCTCCTCTTCATGTAGCGTTGCCGGATGGCGCTAACGCTTATCCGGCCTACAAAACGTTTCGGTACTCGCTGGCCGGATAAGCACAACGTCATCCGGCGGCGTGACCCTGGGATCAGAAGATTTTTGAGAACTTATCAATGTTGCTGGCATCGTAGACGAATGGCTTAGCCATCGCGCCATTGCCGTCGGCATCCAGTTGCACTTTACCCAGTTTCCCCATATTGGCTTCGGTTTTGCTGGCGGTGCCTTTGACCAGATCGTCCGCCAGATACGTCGCCGCATAGCCCAGATCGATAGGATTCCAGATCGCAAAACTTTTCGACGCGCCTGACTTCACTGCGCCCGCCATTTCAGACGGTAAGCCAAGACCGGTCACATACACGTTGCCAATTTTGCCCTGATCCTTCACCGCCTGTGCCGCGGCGACAATACCGACGGAAGACGGGGAGACGATCACTTTCAGGTCCGGGTAAGATTTGAGCAGTCCTACCGCTTCGCGGTAGCTCTTGTCTGAGAGATCGTCGCCATAGGCCACGGTCACCAGGTTGATAGACGGATACTGCGGAAGCACCTTTTTCATCTCCGCAATCCAGATATTCTGGTTGGTCGACGTTGGCGTGGCGCTCAGGATCGCCACATCGCCTTTCTCCACGTTCAATGCCTTCAGCGCATCGGCGGCGAGTTTGACGTTGGTTTCGCCGATCAGGGCGTTATTTGACGGGTTAAGGTGGATCTGCCGTCCCGCAGGCGCGACGCCGGAATCCCACGACACCACTTTGATTCCGCGTTGCATCGCTTTCTTCAGGACGGGTACAACGGCATCGGGATCGTTGGCAGAGATGGCGATCGCATCGACGCCCTGGGCGATCAGCCCATTCAATACTTCGATCTGCGCTTCAGCGGTAGTCGTGGTGGGACCGGTGTAGATCACTTTGACATCACCGATCTCTTTGGCCGCTTCCTGGGCGCCGACGTTTGCCGCTTCGAAAAATCCATTACCTAACGATTTCGCCACCAGGGCGATTTTTACTTCAGCTAAAGCGGAACCGGACAACGCCAGAGCGGCAACGGTGAGGATCAAGCTTGTCTTTATTTTCATTGCTTTTACTCCACATCATGTTGATTCCCATAGGGAATGGTTTGGATTTGCAGGTGACAGAGTTCGCCCCGTCTCGGTGAGCGGGGCGCGATGTTGTTATCAATACAGTTCTAATGCACTGGCGAGCGGGGTGACGCCAAAGCGTTTACCCAGCGCGATCAGTTCCTCGCGGCTGATGGTTTGCTTCATACCGCCCATCGACAGCACTTTGACTAACACTTCGGCGGACTTCTCGGCGGTATCGATCAGTCCAAATGCTTCATCCAGCGTCGGGCCGCTGCCGAATACACCGTGGAACGGCCACAGCACCAGCGAATGTTTCTGCATTTCCTGCGCGGTGGCCTGGCCGATTTCATCGGTGCCCGGCACCATCCATGGCAGAATGCCCACGCCATCCGGGAAGACCACCAGACACTCGGTACTGCCTTCCCACAGTTTGCGGGTAAAAAGTGCGGTGCTGTTTTCCAGCACATAGGTCAGGGCGATCAGGTTGGTGGCGTGGCAGTGCATGATCACGCGATCTTTACCTTGCGTGGTCTGGATGCGTTCACAGTGTGACAGGAAGTGTGCCGGCAACTCAGAGGTGGGTACTGCCCCGTTCGTCAGCCCCCATAGAATGTGGTAGCCCGCTCCGTCGCTGTCCACTTTCACGATGCCTAAATTGGCGGCGGGATCGAGCTGTACGTTGCGGAAGAATTTACCGGAGCCGGTCACGATAAACGGCGTGTTCGCCAACAGCGGCATGGGCTGGCTCAGGGCAATGTAGCGTGGCGTTGGATGGAAATCAGCGTTGAAAGGGGCGATATCCGCGTCGTCGAGACGCAGCGTCAGGTTGCCGCCGTTGCGCTCGTCCCAGCCTTTCAACCATGCGTCGGAGGTGGCTTTAATCATCCCCTGGACAAACCAGGCGTCGAGAATGTTTTGCATAAATGGTGTACCTGTCTTATTTAATGCCGGATAAGCGCAGCGCCATCCGGCAATGATGTGTTAACCGCGTTTGCTCAAAATCTCTTTCTCATAGGCGCGAACGTTCTCCAGCCACTGACTCCCAGCGGGCGTATCATGGCGCTGACAATACATCTCCCATACTGCCTGCCACGGCAGACATTTCTGCTCTTCCAACAGCGCCAGACGTGCGGTGTAATCGCCGCTGGCTTCCAGTTGGCGCAGATATTCGGTTGGCTCCAGCAGGGCGCGCAGCAGCGCTTTTTTCATATTGCGGGTGCCGATGACCCATGCAGCGATGCGGTTGATGGAGGCGTCGAAGAAGTCGAGACCGATGTGGACGCGGTCGAACAGGTTATGGCGCACGATCTCGCTGGCAATCGCCTGGGTTTCATCATCCAGCAGCACCACGTGGTCACTGTCCCAACGCACCGGGCGGCTCACGTGCAGCAGCAGACGTGGTACGAACAGCATGGCGGCGGAGATTTTGTCGGAGATCACTTCTGTCGGATGGAAGTGGCCCGCATCAAGGCACAGCGCGGTCTGGCGACTGGTGGCATATCCCATGTAGAACTCGTTGGAACCGACAGTGTAGCTTTCTGCGCCGATGCCAAAGAGTTTGCTTTCAACGGCGTCGATATGGTGCGCCGGGTTCAGTTTTTCGCTGATGACTTCGTCCAGCGCGTCCATCAGACGCTGACGCGGAGCCAGGCGGTCCACGGTGACATCTTTCATGCCGTCCGGGATCCAAATATTCATCACTGACGGCGTGCCCAGTTGCTCGCCAAAGTAGGCGGATACGCGGCGGCTGGCCTTGCAGTGGTCGATCCAGAACTGGCGGATAGTGTCGTCGGCATGTGCCAGCGTGAAGCCGTCAGCGCTCAGCGGATGCGAGAAGCAGGACGGGTTGAAATCCAGACCGAGTTGATGGGCTTTTGCCCACTCCACCCAGTTTTTAAAGTGTTCCGGTTGGATTTTGTCACGGGCGACCGGGGTATCGGATTCCAGATAGATGGCGTGCAGGTTCAGGCGTTTAGGGCCTGGGATCAGGCTGAGCGCCTGCTCCAGATCGGCGCGTAGCTCATGGGCATTACGCGCTTTACCCGGGTAGTTACCGGTGGCCTGAATACCGCCGGTGAGCGATCCTTCCGGGTTTTCGAAACCGGCTACATCATCGCCCTGCCAGCAGTGCATTGAGACCGGCAGACGATCGAGCTGGCGCAGTGCCTCCTCGACATCAATACCTACTGCGGCGAAGCGTTGTTTCGCCAGTTCCCAGGCTTGTTCCAGTTGAGTGGTCATGCGCAAAGCTCCTTTGTCTGTCGTTTTGAATGAAATTGCGCGACATAGCGGGCAATCTCACTGTCAGGATTGGGGGTAAACGTGGTCAGGTTGTAATTGGCGGTGACCACCTGGCGGAAGTCATCGACGTTGTTGAGTTCATCCAGCGTCATCAACTGGATACCGATGTTGCCGAGCGTAGAGGCTTCAACAGGCCCCGCCATGACGCGGATACCGCAGGCATCGGCGCACAGTTGGTTCAGCAGGGCGTTCTGGCAGCCACCACCGACAATGTGCAGTTGGCTGAAAGATTCGCCGCGCAGTGTCGCCAGTTCCTGCAGAACATCGGCGTACAGCAGTGCGAGGCTGTCGAAAATACAGCGTGCCAGTTCCGCGTCGCTATCAGGCACCGGCAGTCCGGACTCGCGACAGGCGGCCTGAATTTCAGCGCTCATGTTGGTGGGATTGATAAAGCGATCGTCATTCGGGTTGATCAAAAAACGGCAGGCGGGCAATGCGTGCGTTGCGGCAATCAGCGCGGACAGGTCATCCACCTGACGCTCTTTCAGCACGCGCTGTAGCAGCCACAGACCCATGATATTTTTCAATACCCGATAGCGCCCTTCCGCGCCGCCTTCATTGGTGATGTTCGCAGCCAGCGCGGCGTCGTTGGTGTAAGGCGTTCTGCTTTCAAAGCCCATTAACGACCAGGTGCCGGATGAGAGATACGCGCTGTGTTTATCAGCCAGCGGCGAGGCGATCACCGCGCTGGCGGTGTCGTGACTGGCGACGGCCACTACAGGGATCTGATTCTTCTGCGGGCAAATCCAGTAACCAATCACGTTGCCCGGATGCGTCGGGTGACCAAACCAGGCGTTGTCCGCTCCCGTCCACGCCAGCAGCGTCTCATCCCAGTCATCGCTGTTGATGTTTACCAGTTGTGTGGTGGTGGCGTTGGTGTATTCCCAGTTCAACTCCCCGGTCAGACGGAAGCTGAAGTAGTCGGGGATCAGCAGAGCATGTGCGACCTGAGAAACCCACTCCGGCTTTTGTTCAACCAGCGCACGCAGCTGGTAGAGCGTGTTGAACGGCAGAAACTGGATCCCGCTGCGTTGATAAATGGCGCCTTTACCGAGCTGTTCCTGTGCGCGTTGCATCATGCCCGTGGTGCGGCTGTCACGGTAGGAAACCGGCAGCCCGACGCGCTGGCCTTGTTTATCGATCAGGACATAGTCCACACCCCAGGTATCAATACCGATGCTGTCAATGCGGATACCTTCATCGCAGACTTTTTCCAGCCCCAGGCGGATGGCGTCTTCGAGACTGTCGAGATCCCAGGTGTCGAAACCGTCCTGCTTTTGCAGACAGTTGACGAAGCGATGGATTTCACGCAGCGTCAGGGTGCGATGTTCACTGTCATAGCGCGCCAGCATTACGCGTCCGCTGGAGGCGCCAAGATCGACAGCGACACAATGGCGAAAAGTCATAGTGAGGTCCTTCTGAGTTTCATTAAGCCCAGTCTAGAAAACCTCGTCATGGCTCACCTTCTTGTTACTGACAGGCAAAATTGGCCGCTGGCAAGAAAGCAAAGGTGAACGTGATAACGTTCACAGTTTCCGGTAATAAGCGCGATTTCCCCTGATGTGACGCCGTCCGCATTTCCGGATCTTTCCCGTCTTTTCTTGAAAAATTGACCCTGTTTGCGCGGTTTTATGTCAAAAATTTAAGGTGAGGTGGCTAACCCTTAATTACTATTTCTGACATGTTCATTTGACCTGGATGCCATCATGACCGTACTGCACTGCGTGGATTTTTTTCCATCAGGTAAAGCGCCTGTGGCCATTGAGCCCCGGCTACCTCAGTCCGCTTTTCCAGAACATCATCATGATTTTCATGAGATTGTGATTGTGGAACATGGCACCGGTATTCATGTGTTCAATGGACAGCCCTATACCATCAGCGGCGGTACGGTCTGCTTTGTCCGCGACCATGACCGACACTTGTATGAGCATACGGACAATCTTTGCCTGACCAATGTGCTCTATCGTTCGCCCGATGCGTTCCGCTTTCTGGCCGGGTTGGATCAGTTACTGCCGCAGGAACAGGATGGCGTGTATCCCTCCCACTGGCGGGTGAATCAGAGCGCGCTACAACAGGTGCGTCAGCTGGTGGCAAAAATGGAACAGGACGGCGATGAGAGCGATCTCCCCGGCGTGGCCAATCGCGAAATTCTGTTTATGCAACTGCTGGTGCTGTTACGCAAAAGTAGCCTGATGGAAGGGGCGGAAAATAACGATGCGCGCCTGAACCATTTAATGGCCTGGCTGGAAGATCATTTTGCGGAGGAGGTCTGCTGGGAGGCGTTGGCCGATCGCTTCTCGCTTTCCCTGCGCACGCTGCACCGCCAGTTGAAACAACAGACCGGGCTGACACCGCAGCGCTACCTCAACCGTCTGCGCTTAATCAAAGCCCGCCATCTGTTGCGTCATAGCGATGAAAGCGTTACAGAAATCGCCTATCGCTGTGGTTTTGGCGACAGTAACCACTTTTCGACCCTGTTTCGCCGTGAATTTGACTGGTCGCCGCGCGACATTCGCCAGGGACGGGATGCGTTACTTCAGTAACGCGAATGCTATCAACGTTTTTCGCCGCCAGAATGTTAATAATCATCGATCTATGATGCCGGAAATCTTATCCGGTCTGGTTGTTGACGTAATTTGTGCGTCGGATAAGGCGAAGCCGTCATCCGGCAAGGAATATTCAGGTGGCGAATCAACTGATTCTTCTAAAAGACGACTTCTTTGCGAATGCCGGACAGGCCGTCGCTGTCGCCGATCGCTATCCGCAGGATGTGTTTGCCGAACATACGCATGATTTTTGTGAGCTGGTGATCGTCTGGCGTGGCAATGGTCTGCATGTGCTCAATGACCGTCCCTATCGCATCACCCGTGGCGATCTGTTCTATATTCGCGCTGAAGACAAGCACTCCTACACTTCCGTTAACGACCTTGTGTTACAGAACATTATCTATTGCCCGGAGCGGCTAAAGCTTAATCTGGGCTGGGAGAGCGCGATCCCGGGTTTTAACGGCACACCGCGGCAACCGCACTGGCGACTGGGCAGTGTCGGTATGACGCAGGCGCGCCAGGTGATAAGCCTGCTTGAGCATGAAAGTAACCAGCACGATCCGATCGCCAACGACATGGCGGAGCTGCTTTTTGGCCAACTGGCGATGACGTTGAAGCGTCATCGCTATGCGACCGACACGCTGCCGGCGACCTCCAGCGAAACGCTGCTGGATAAACTGATTACCGCGCTGGCCGCCAGTCTGGAACGTCCGTTTGCGCTGGATGCCTTCTGCGATCGGGAAGCGTGCAGTGAACGCGTGCTGCGCCAGCAGTTTCGTAGCCAGACCGGGATGACGATTAACCAGTATCAGCGCCAGGTCCGCGTCTGTCATGCGCAATATTTGCTTCAGCACAGCCGTCTGATGATCGGCGAGATTTCGATGAAGTGTGGGTTTGAGGACAGTAATTACTTTTCTGTGGTGTTTACGCGGGAAACCGGGATGACGCCCAGTCAGTGGCGTCATCTCAGTAATTCAACGGATTAGCTTGCCATACCCAGACCGACAATGTTGGCGGCGATGATGATCACCACACATCCCAGACTCAGGACGCTGACAGGACGACGCCCGGCGTTGTTCCACTCTTTCAGTACCAGACCGACGATACCGCCGCACAGCACGTAGAAACTCATGTGCAGCATCCAACTGATGTAGTCATATTGCGCCGGAATGCGCGCGTGGCCCCAGGCGTAGAAAAAGAACTGCAAATACCACATCAGGCCACCCAGCGCGGACAACAGCACGTTGGTGATGATAAGCGATTTTGCCAGTGAGAAGTCGGCTTTTACCGACAGGTTCTTCACTTTTGCCAGACGAATAAAACAGAAGCCCAGGTTGACCAGCGCGCCGCCGCCCATGATTACCACGTAGCTTGGCAGGGCGACATACAGCGGGTCGACACCCAGCGCCGCGGCGGCTTCATGCATTGGCTTCGCGGCGTTCATCGCAAACGACATGCCTGCGGAGAAAATGCCGCACATTACCGCCAGCAGCAGCCCTTTTTTCAGGTTGAAGTCTTCGGCTTTGATGCCCATTTTGCGTTCTTTGAGCTGACCCGCACGGGTGACGATCCCGACGCCAATCAGCGCAACCAACACCCCGAGCAGCGTCATGCGCCCGCCTTCGGTGTTAATCAACACATCAAAATTGCCGTTGATGATAGGGGTCATCAGCGTACCGACAATCAGCGTGATGCCAATGGCAATGCCAATCCCCATCGACATGCCGAGGTAGCGCATGGTCAGGCCGTAGTTGATATTGCCGATGCCCCACATTGCGCCGAACAGAAACACCGGAAGCAGAGTGGAGAGGCTGAACGAACTGTAGTAGGCCCAGAAGTCGGGCAGCAGCATGGCGCTGATGGTCCACGGAAGGATCAGCCAGGAGACAATCCCGCCGACCGACCACATGGTTTCCCATGACCACTGTTTCACTTGTTTGAACGGGGCATAGAAACAGGCTGCACTGGCCGCACCTATCAAATGCCAAAAAATACCCATCGTAATCGCGTTACTCATCACATCATCCTCATTGTTTTTATCGTCGTTTCTACCCTTCCGACGTCATGAGTTTAAAAATTGCGCAGATGTATAACCTTTTGCCGATTGCCGCGATTTTCCCTTTCTGGCAAAGACCCGGTTAAGTGGGTGATATGGCTCACATAATCAGCAATAGACGTAAATGTAATAACCTTAGTAAAAGTACGGCATTGATAATCATTTTCAATATCATTTAATTAACTATAATGAACCAACTGCTTACGCGGCGTTAACACCCGGCCGCTCGACAATAATGGAGATGATTATGAGTTATACACTGCCATCCCTGCCGTACGCTTATGATGCGCTGGAACCGCACTTCGATAAGCAGACGATGGAAATCCACCATACCAAACACCACCAGACCTATGTAAACAACGCCAATGCGGCGCTGGAAAGTCTGCCTGAATTCGCTAACCTGTCTGCTGAAGAGCTGATCGCTAAATTGGATCAGGTACCGGCCGACAAGAAAACCGTTCTGCGTAACAACGCAGGCGGTCACGCTAACCACAGCCTGTTCTGGAAAGGTCTGAAAAAGGGCACTACCCTGCAGGGCGATCTGAAAGCGGCTATCGAACGTGATTTCGGCTCTGTTGATAACTTCAAAGCTGAGTTTGAAAAAGCTGCCGCAACTCGTTTCGGTTCCGGCTGGGCCTGGCTGGTGCTGAAAGGCGACAAACTGGCGGTCGTTTCAACTGCAAACCAGGATTCCCCGCTGATGGGCGAAGCGATTTCTGGTGCGTCCGGCTTCCCGATTGTGGGCCTGGATGTCTGGGAACACGCTTACTACCTGAAATTCCAGAACCGTCGTCCGGACTACATCAAAGAGTTCTGGAACGTGGTGAACTGGGACGAAGCGGCTGCGCGTTTCGCTGCAAAAAAATAAGTCTTATTTAACAAGACATCGCGTTTATATGACCCCGTCGGCGTGGCCGGTGGGGTTTTTTTGTGATCAAAATCGAATCAAAAACGGTAATCCACAAAAAATGAAACATTGTTTTGTTATGTGGTGGGGATCACTTTTATTATTGTGCTGAATGTCTATCGTTGACACATCTTTACATCGGAAGGTGATGGAAATGCAGATTAAACGCACGATAGAAAAAATCCCTGGTGGCATGATGCTCGTCCCTCTGTTCCTGGGCGCGTTGTGTCACACGTTCTCTCCTGACGCGGGGAAATATTTTGGCTCATTCACCAACGGGATGATCACCGGCACGGTGCCTATTCTGGCCGTGTGGTTCTTCTGCATGGGGGCCTCCATCAAGCTGAGCGCGACGGGTACCGTCCTGCGTAAGTCCGGGACGCTGGTGGTGACTAAAATTGCCGTGGCGTGGGTGGTGGCGGCGATTGCCTCGCGGATTATTCCTGAACATGGCGTGGAAGCAGGATTCTTTGCCGGACTGTCGACACTGGCGCTGGTTGCGGCAATGGACATGACCAACGGCGGGCTGTACGCGTCCATTATGCAACAGTACGGCACCAAAGAAGAGGCCGGGGCATTTGTTCTGATGTCGCTGGAGTCTGGCCCGCTGATGACGATGATCATCCTTGGTACGGCCGGGATTGCGTCGTTTGAACCGCATGTGTTTGTCGGCGCAGTGCTGCCTTTCCTGGTGGGCTTCACGCTGGGTAATCTGGACCCGGAACTGCGTGAATTTTTCAGTAAAGCCGTCCAGACGCTGATCCCTTTCTTCGCCTTTGCGCTGGGTAACACCATCGATCTGAGCGTGATAGCACAGACCGGGCTGTTGGGTATTCTGCTCGGTGTGGCGGTGATTATCGTCACCGGTATTCCGTTGATCATTGCCGATAAACTGATTGGCGGCGGCGACGGTACGGCAGGGATTGCCGCTTCAAGCTCAGCAGGCGCAGCGGTAGCAACACCGGTACTGATCGCAGAAATGGTGCCTGCGTTTAAACCGATGGCACCGGCTGCAACCTCGCTGGTCGCCACCTCGGTGATTGTGACATCAATCCTGGTGCCGATTATCACCTCCATCTGGTCGAAGAAGGTCAAAGCGAAAGCGGCAGCGATCGAAATCCGTGGGGCAGTAAAATAAACCTGTTTTGCCGGATGGCATTGCGCATATCCGGCATATTTTGCGTGATAAAAGGCCCGGTGAATCTCACCGGGCCTTGTCTTTTAACGGCCAAACACCTCATCAATCGTTCGGCAGTCGTGTTCGTTCAACTCGCCACCCGCATTGCGTGAAACCCCTGTGCAATAGCCGAACTTCCGCGATACCACCGTCTTGATGGTGGTGACGAAATCTTCGCCGATGGCATAAATTGACATGTACACGCCAATTTTCTGCTGAATGTCGCGAAGGGCCGCCAGGTCACCGGCCTTGAACGCTTCACGCGCACTGACAAACAGCTCCGGCATCACGTTGTTGAGTCCAGAGATAATCCCCGCGCCGCCGGCCAGCAGATTGGGAATGAAGTACTCGTCATAGCCTGAGAGGACGGCAAAGTCGTCACGCACGGCCTGAGTCGCCTCGATCATTCTGCGGGTATGCGACTGGCAGTCGACAGTATCTTTGATCCCGGCAAAGTTCGGGAACTCGCTGGCAAGCTGGGCGACCAGATCCGGCGTTAAATCACTGCCGGTGCGTGGCGGAAAGTTGTAGGCGAACCATTTACCACTAAGCTTTTGCCCCAACTGGCGGAAGTAGCTCAGTAGCTGCTTCGGCGTTTGACCGTAGTAATAGGGCGGCAGAACCATCACTGCATCGTAGCCCGTACGATAGGCTTCCTGCGCCATCCGCAAGACATCGTGGATGCAGGTGGAGGAGACGTTAGCCACCATCTTCAGCGAGCTCATGGCGCGCGCCTCGCGAATCAACAGCAGGCGTTCGTCGAGGGTGAAGGAAGCGAACTCCCCGATACTGCCCATCAGCAAAATTACGTCGATTTTTGCGTCAGTCAGGCGTTGAAGGTGTTGGCTCAGACCGTTGAGATCGATATTACCATCCTGATCCATTGGCGTAATGGAGGGGCACCAGACGCCAGCAAACTGCGTTTGACCTGTCACGTTGTTGACTCCTTATTATGAAATGGTGTTTCAAAATCACTTCCATTGATAGCATGGATATCTGCGCGTCGTGTGAACCTTGCTCTCATTTTGCGCGGTTGAGGTAAAATAATTGTGGTTAAATAGGGCAAATTTATCGGGGAGAGGGACCAGATGCGATATCCAGTAGACGTGTTCAGCGGCAAGATTCAGGACTACGCGGGAAGCCGCCCCAGTGCGATTGGCAAAATTCAGGTCGATGGCGAACTGATGCTGACGGAACTGGGTCTGGAAGGCGATGAACAGGCAGAAACGAAAATCCACGGCGGGCCCGATCGTGCGCTATGCCATTATCCGCGCGAGCATTACCTGTACTGGGCGCGTGAATTCCCGGAGCAGGCGGATCAATTCGTGGCTCCGGCGTTTGGCGAGAACCTCTCTACCGATGGCCTGACGGAACAAAATGTTTATATCGGCGATATTTTCCGTTGGGGCGAAGCGCTGATTCAGGTCACACAGCCGCGTTCACCGTGCTTCAAGCTCAATTTCCACTTTGGTATCAGCGATATGGCGAGCCTGATGCAGAACTGCGGCAAAACGGGTTGGCTGTGCAGCGTGATTGCGCCTGGCATGGTGTCAGCCGATGCGCCACTGGAGCTGGTCTCCCGCGTTAGCGACGTCAGCGTGCAGGAGGCGATTGCCATAGCCTGGCATATGCCTTTTGATGATGAACAGTACCATCGTTTACTGTCAGCGGCGGGGCTGTCGAAGAGCTGGACGCGAACGATGCAAAAACGTCGTTTAAGCGGCAAAATCGAAGATCAATCACGGCGTTTGTGGGGAAAATAAGCGCGGCTACCCGCAACGGAAAAAATGCCTGATGGCGCAGCGCTTATCAGGCCTACCGTTAGTGGAGAGTTGTAGGCCGGATAAGGCGTTTACGCCGCTATCCGGCACAATACCGTTACGAACGTTTATACAGCGGTAACCAAATCACCAGCCGTAAACCGCCCAGCGGGCTGTCTTCGGCTTTCACCCAGCCGCGATGCTGCTGAATGGCGGTTTCTACAATCGCCAGACCCAGACCGGTGCCGCCGGATTCGCGATCGCGCGCTTCATCGGTACGATAGAACGGGCGGAAAATCTGCTCGCGATCTTCCGGGCTGACGCCTGGGCCATCGTCATCCACCGTGATCGTAATCCCGTCTTTATCCACCGCGAAGCCGACTTCAATCTTCGTGTGTGAATAGCGCAGGGCGTTACGGACGATGTTTTCCAGCGCACTTTCCAGCGCGTTCGGGTTTCCGTACAACGGCCACGGTCCCGGCGGGAAATTCACCGTGAGCGATTTGCCCATCTGTTCGGCTTCAAAGGCGGCGTTATCCAGCACCTCGCCCCACAGATGATTGGCCTTCATCGTTTCGCTGACCAGCGCGTTTTTCTGCTGATTGCGCGACATGACCAGCAGATCGTTGATCATGCTGTCCAGACGCTGCGCTTCAGTCTCAATACGCTCCAGTTCCTTGCTCTCGCCGCTGCGGCGACGCAACAGCGCGGTCCCCAGTTGCAGACGGGTGAGCGGGGTTCTCAGTTCGTGTGAGATATCAGACAACAGACGCTGTTGCGTGGTCATCATCCGTTCCAGCGCGGTCACCATCTGGTTAAAACTGGCGCCTGCGGCGAGAAATTCCTGCGGGCCGGCTTCCAGTTCCGGATGCTGACGCAGGTTACCCTGAGCCACCTCATCCGCCGCGTTTTTCAACTTACGCGCCGGTTTCGCCAGGCTCCACGCCAGCCATAACAACAGCGGGGAACTGACTAACATCGTGACAATCAGCAACAACAGCGGGCGGTCAAACAGCAGGTTGATAAAATCGGATTGGGAACTGCTGGCCGGTCGAATCAGGTAAAGCTGGTAGTTATCTTCCCCGTCTCTGACGGAGAAGGGCCCCACCATTTCAACGCGACCGTACTTTTTCTTCTGCGGATGATCGGCGTTGTCCGCCTGACCAATAAAGTTACGAATGATCTGCATTTCGCTACGTTCTGCGCCGATCACGCGTCCTTCGGTAGTCACAAGCAATAACCGCTGTCCCGGCGGCGCCCACTTGTCAATCGCACGGAACAGGCGACGCCACCACATCAAATCATTAGGTGGATCGTTCGCGAGTTCAGCTTCTACGTGTTGCTCAATCATTAACCCCTGGCGCTGTTCGCTGTCCAGTAGCTCGGTCATCTGGCGTGAGTCGAGCTTGGGTAACATCAATACCAACATCAACACCAGTGCCAGCGTCAACCAGAAGATGGCAAAGATGCGCGCGGTTAAGCTCCCTATCATGAAGCGGAAACCATCAGATAGCCGCGACCACGCAGGGTTTTAAACCACGGATGCCCGTCTTTCCGCTCCGGCAGTTTGCGCCGCAGGTTGGAGATATGCATGTCGATGGCGCGGTCGAAAGGCGTCAGGCGTTTACCCAGCACTTCCTGGCTCAAATGTTCACGCGATACCACCTGGCCGAGATGCTGCGCCAGCAGATAGAGCAGGGTGAATTCGGTACCGGTTAACTCCAGCGTCTGGCCATCAAAGCTGGCTTCCTGACGCCCCGGGTTAAGGCTAAGAGCATCCACTTCCAGCGTCGGCGAGCCGTTATCGCTGCTCTGCTGCTGCTCGCTCCAGTGCGAACGGCGCAGGATCGCGCGGATACGGGCGACCAGTTCACGATCGTTAAACGGTTTCGGTAAATAGTCATCCGCACCCAGCTCAAGGCCGAGTACGCGATCCAGTTCGCTGCCGCGGGCGGTCAGCATAATCACGGGGGTCTGGTGTGTCTGGCGAAGCGCTTTCAGCGTATCGATACCGTTTTTCTTCGGCATCATGACATCAAGCAAAAGTAAATCAATGCTGTCGTCCAGAAGCTCAAGCGCCTGCTCCCCGTCATGGGCAACCAGCACATTGAAGCCTTCCATTTCGAGCAGCTCCTTTAACAGGGAAGTCAGCTCTCGGTCATCATCAACTAACAGGATTTTATTCATTGTTTAAGTACCTCCGAGGCAGAAATTACGTCATCAGGCGTCGCTAATCCATGACTTTACGTTGTTTTACACCCCCTGACGCATGTTTGCAGCCCGAATCGTAAACTGTCTCTCGTTGAATCGCGACAGAAAAGATTTTGGGAGCAAATGATGCGCAAAGTTACCGCTGCCGTCATGGCCTCAACGCTGGCACTTAGTACGGTTAGCCATGCAGCTGAAGTCGTTACAGGCGATAACTGGCACCCGGGTGAATCCTCTGCGCCGCGCACTGTACAAAGCCATATGTTTGACGGCATAAGTTTAACCGAACATCAGCGTCAACAGATGAGAGATCTGATGCAACAGGCCCGACATGAGCAGCCGCCTGTTAATGTTAGCGAAATGGAGACGATGCATCGTCTTATTACTGCAGAAAATTTTGATGAAACCGCTGTACGCGCTCAGGCAGAAAAGATGGCGCAGGCACAGGTTACCAGACAGGTCGAAATGGCCAGAGTCCGCAACCAGATGTATCGCCTGCTTACTCCCGAGCAGCAAGCGGTTTTAAACGAGAAGCATCAACAAAGAATGGAGCAGTTGCGCGACGTGACGCAATGGCAAAAAAGTTCTTCGTTGAAGTTATTGAGTAGTAGCAACTCACGTTCCCAGTAGTAAACCCTGTTTTCCTTGCCATAGACACCATCCCTGTCTTCCCCCACATGATGTGGGGGTTTTTTTTGCCTGTAAATTGTCATCGTCATAATCACTGACTGTCTTACGTCATCCGTTATACTACCGGCATGAGATGGCAGGAGTGTTTATGAATCAATCCTATGGGCGGTTAGTCAGTCGGGCGGCCATTGCCGCGACAGTGATGGCGTCGCTGTTACTTTTGATCAAAATTTTTGCGTGGTGGTATACCGGATCGGTGAGTATTCTGGCGGCGCTGGTCGACTCGCTGGTGGATATCGCCGCGTCGCTTACTAACCTGTTAGTGGTGCGCTATTCGCTGCAGCCGGCGGATGATGAACATACCTTTGGTCACGGCAAAGCGGAATCGCTGGCCGCGCTGGCGCAAAGTATGTTTATTTCCGGTTCGGCGCTTTTTTTGTTTTTAACCGGTATTCAGCATCTGATTTCACCTACGCCGATGAACGATCCCGGCGTAGGGGTTGCGGTGACTATTATCGCCCTGATATGTACTGTGGTGCTGGTCTCGTTTCAGCGCTGGGTGGTGAAGCGGACGCAAAGCCAGGCAGTACGGGCAGATATGCTTCATTATCAGTCTGATGTTATGATGAACGGTGCGATTCTCGTGGCGCTCGGTCTGGCCTGGTACGGCTGGCATCGTGCGGACGCACTGTTTGCATTGGGGATTGGCATCTATATTTTATATAGTGCATTACGCATGGGCTATGATGCCGTCCAGTCACTGCTGGATCGCGCCTTACCCGATGAAGAACGTCAGGAAATTATTGAAATTGTGACCTCCTGGCCTGGCGTCAGTGGTGCTCACGATCTCCGTACGCGGCAGTCAGGGCCGACCCGCTTTATTCAGATTCATTTGGAAATGGAAGATAATCTGCCTCTCGTTCAGGCGCATATTGTGGCTGAACAGGTAGAGCAGGCGATTTTGCGGCGTTTTCCGGGCTCCGATGTCATTATCCATCAGGACCCGTGTTCCGTCGTTCCCAGGGAAGGCAAAAGGTTTGAGCTTTCGTAAGTGAGCGTAAAAAAGAGAGCCAGGCCCGCATTTTGTGTATAAATTACCGCCATTTGGCCTGACCTGAATCAATTCAGCAGGAAGTGATTGTTATACTATTTGCATATTCGTTGGATCGTCTCGCTATGCAGGATCGACTTCCGGCAACAGACTTCATTTTGCATTCCAAAGTTCAGAGGTAGTCATGATTAAGAAAATCGGTGTGTTGACAAGCGGCGGTGATGCGCCGGGCATGAACGCAGCAATCCGTGGTGTGGTGCGTGCAGCACTGACGGAAGGACTGGAAGTCATGGGGGTTTATGATGGCTACCTGGGTCTGTACGAAGACCGCATGGTACAACTTGACCGTTACAGCGTGTCCGATATGATTAACCGCGGTGGTACCTTCCTGGGTTCCGCACGCTTCCCGGAGTTCCGTGACGAAAACGTCCGCGCCGTGGCTATCGAAAACCTGAAAAAACGTGGAATCGACGCGCTGGTGGTGATCGGCGGTGACGGTTCTTACATGGGGGCGAAACGCCTGACTGAAATGGGCTTTCCGTGCATCGGTCTGCCTGGCACTATCGATAACGATATCAAAGGCACTGACTACACCATCGGTTACTTTACGGCGCTGGGCACCGTGGTTGAAGCGATTGACCGTCTGCGCGATACCTCGTCTTCTCACCAGCGTATCTCTATCGTTGAAGTGATGGGCCGTTACTGTGGCGACCTGACGCTGGCGGCGGCGATTGCCGGTGGCTGTGAGTTCGTTGTGGTACCGGAAGTGGAATTCAGCCGTGACGATCTGGTCGCTGAAATCAAAGCGGGCATCGCGAAGGGTAAGAAACACGCTATCGTGGCGATCACTGAGCACATGTGCGATGTCGACGAACTGGCGCACTACATTGAGAAAGAGACGGGCCGTGAAACCCGCTCGACTGTACTGGGTCATATCCAGCGCGGCGGTTCTCCAGTGCCTTATGACCGCATCCTGGCTTCCCGTATGGGTTCTTACGCCATTGAACTGCTGCTGGAAGGTCACGGTGGTCGTTGCGTCGGTATTCAGAACGAAAAACTGGTTCACCATGACATCATCGATGCAATCGAAAACATGAAGCGTCCGTTCAAGGGTGACTGGCTGGATTGCGCGAAGAAACTGTACTGATTCTTCTCTGCGCCTGATGGCGCTATGCTTATCAGGCCTACAGATCGCAAAGACTTGTAGGCCGGATAAGGCGTCAGCCGCCATCCGGCATAAGCTCTTCATATATTCTCCTAAGTTATAGCCAATCTTTTTTTATTCTTTAATGTTTGGATGCCTTTCTGGCACGCTTTGCTCATCACAACACAACATAAGAGAGTTGGGCGATGAACAAATGGGGCGTGGGGTTAACCTTGCTGCTGGCATCCAGCGGCGTTCTGGCAAAGGATATTCAATTACTGAACGTGTCTTACGATCCAACACGTGAGCTGTACGAGCAGTACAACAAAGCGTTTAGCGCGCACTGGAAGCAAGAAACGGGCGATAACGTGGTGATTCGTCAGTCGCACGGCGGGTCAGGCAAACAGGCGACTTCGGTGATTAACGGCATTGAGGCGGATGTGGTGACGCTGGCGCTGGCTTATGATGTTGATGCGATTGCCGAGCGTGGTCGTATTGATAAAAACTGGATCAAGCGCTTGCCGGACAACTCTGCGCCTTACACTTCCACCATTGTGTTCCTGGTTCGCAAAGGTAACCCGAAGCAAATTCATGACTGGAACGATCTGGTTAAGCCTGGCGTTTCGGTGATCACCCCGAACCCGAAAAGCTCCGGCGGTGCACGCTGGAACTATCTGGCTGCCTGGGGCTATGCGCTGCACCACAATAACAACGATCAGGCGAAAGCGCAGGACTTTGTGAAGGCACTGTTTAAGAATGTCGAAGTGCTGGATTCTGGCGCGCGCGGTTCGACCAATACCTTCGTGGAACGTGGCATCGGCGATGTACTGATCGCCTGGGAGAACGAAGCGCTGCTGGCGACCAATGAGCTGGGCAAAGATAAATTTGAAATCGTGACGCCGAGCGAATCCATTCTGGCTGAACCGACGGTCTCCGTCGTGGATAAAGTGACCGAGAAGAAAGGAACTCAGGCTGTGGCAGAAGCCTATCTGAAGTATCTTTACTCACCGGAAGGTCAGGAGATTGCGGCGAAAAACTACTACCGCCCACGTGATGCGGATGTGGCGAAGAAATACGAAAATGCGTTTCCGAAACTGAAGCTCTTCACCATTGATCAGGAGTTCGGCGGCTGGACGAAAGCGCAGAAAGAACACTTCTCGAATGGCGGAACGTTCGATCAGATCAGCAAGCGCTAAACGCGGATCGCAGTAGAGGCCCGGGGGCACTTGCCGCCGGGCTTTTTTATTTGTCATCATTTTGCGTTACTCTTGCAGGCCGTTGAGATACAGGGAACGCGTTATGAAAAAAACAGGCTGTGGACTACTGGCCGTTGTCGTTATTGCCGCAGCGGCAGGTTTTGGCTACTGGAAGCTGGCCGGAAACCCGGATGCGTTGCGTAAGATTGTCCTTGAGCAATGCCTGCCCAACCAGTTGCAGCATCAAAACCCTGCGCCATGTGCCGAAGTTAAGCCCGATGCCGGATATGTGGTCTTTAAAGATCGCAATGGCCCGCTGCAATATCTGTTGATGCCGACTTACCGCATTAACGGCACCGAGAGTCCGTTGCTGGTGGAACAATACACGCCGAATTTCTTCTGGCTGGCCTGGCAGGCGCGCGATTTCATGAGCCAGAAGTATGGCCAGGATATTCCGGACCGCGTCGTTTCGCTGGCAATCAATTCGCGCAGCGGACGGACGCAAAACCATTTCCACATCCATATCTCCTGCCTTCGTCCTGATGTCAGAGCGCAACTGGACGCTAACCAGGCTAAAATCAGCACCCGCTGGTTACCACTGCCGGGCGGACTGCGTGGTCATGAATATCTCGCCCGTCGCGTGACGGAAAGCGAACTGGCGCAGCGCAGTCCGTTTATGATGCTGGCAGAAGAGGTGCCGGAAGCGCGTGAGCGAATGGGCAGCTATGCGTTGGCACTGGCGCGTCAAAGCGATGATTCTTTTGTTCTGTTGGCGACGCAGCGCAACATGCTGGCGTTTAACCGGGCGTCGGCGGAAGAAATTCAGGATCACGACTGTAAGCTCCTGACTCAGCCCTGATCGCCATGCCGACGGTTGTCGGTGTTTTTTTGCACAATCTCCCACTTCAGGCCAGCGAAGATGTATCGTTGGTTAAAATAATGTGAATTCGATCAAAAGATATAAAGGTATACCTTTATATCTTTTATGGTTCCATTACACTCCCTCATAACGCCTGAATCTGGTTTTCTGGGTCATGTGTTAATCATAAAAGCTTTTATTTCACGTAGTTACGTCATCCTTTTTTCGACATTCTTGCGCTGAACGGCGCAAAAGGAATACCGATATGAAATTGTCTATCGTGGAAAAAATAGGTTTCGGCGCCGGGGATATGGCGATCAACGTAGTGATTATTGCCATGCAGCTACTGCTGGCATATTTCTACACGGATATTTACGGTTTACGGGCAGCGGATGTGGGTGTGCTGCTGGTGGTTGTGCGGATGATCGATGCCATTATCGATCCGGCAATGGGAATGCTGACCGACAAAGTGTCGACCCGCTGGGGACGCTATCGTCCATGGTTGTTATGGTTTGCCATTCCATTTGGCTTTGCCGTCTATCTGATGTTTATCACGCCGGATATGGCGTATACGGCGAAGCTGGCGTGGGCCTATTTCACTTACATCCTGATGACGCTGGTCTATACGGCGATCACCATCCCTTATATCTCTCTGATTGGCGTCATCACGGACGATCCGGGCGAGCGTCTGAGCGCCAACGGGTATCGTTTTGTGATGACCAAAATCGCCGCGTTTCTGGTGACGATTGTGGTTCCCATGCTGGCGGTCTGGCTGGGACAGGGCAATAAAGCGCTGGGTTATCAGCTCTCTATGGGCCTGATGGGAGCGATGGGCGCTGTACTGTTTATCTTCTGCTTTATGACCACCCGCGAACGCAGCGAGCCTGAGCTGCCGTCACTGTCAGTCAAACAGCAGTTCGCAAATCTGCTGCGTAACGACCAGTGGCTGATTCTGGGCGTGGTGATTATGTTGCTGATGTGCGGCTATGTGATCCGCGGTTCGGTCGCCGCCTATTACGCCAAATATTATCTGAATGGCGGTGACAGCCTGATTTCACCGTTCCTGACTGTCGGCGTCGTGGCGTCTATTCTGGCGATGATTGCCACCACGTGGGTGACTAAGTTCTGGGACAAAATAAAAATGTTCCGCTACACCCAACTGATGACCTTCGCGCTGAGTATCGGCATGTATCTCTGCGTCGGGCAGCAGAACCTGATCCTCGCCTTTGTCTTTTACTTTCTCATCAACTTCTTCTGCGACATGCAAATGCCGGTGTTCTGGTCTTCCATCGCGGAGGCGGTCGATTACGGCGAGAAGAAAACCGGGCTGCGCGTTTCCGGACTGGCTTTCGGCGGCATTCTGTTCTTTCAGAAATTCGGGATGGGGATTGCCGGCGGCGTTCTTGGCTTCCTGTTGAGCCACTTCGGCTACCAGGCGGATGTCCAGCAGAGTGCAAGCTCGCTGACCGGCATTGCGCTGATGATGACGCTCATCCCTGCCATCTTCCATCTGGTGGTTGGTGTGGTGATGAAAAAGTATCTGATCAACAACGATTATTACCGCGATATCCAGAGTGAACTGGCGCAGCGTCAGGCGTGAGGAGGAGCAGATGAGTCATCTCAAAAAAGTCTGGGTGATTGGCGATGCGTCCGTGGATCTGGTGCCGGAAGGCGCGGACACCTACCTGAAATGTCCGGGTGGCGCATCGGCTAACGTCGCCGTTTGCATCGCGCGACTGGGTGGCGACTGTGAATTTATCGGCTGTCTTGGGGAGGATGACGCCGGACGTTTCCTCCGCCAGACGCTGGCGGAAAACGGGGTAGGCGTGGGTTCATTGCGCCTCGACCCACAGCAAACCAGCGCGGTACTGATCGTCAATCTGACGCCAGAAGGCGAACGCAGTTTTACCTACCTGGTGCATCCTGGCGCGGACACTTTTGTCTCGGTGCAGGATTTACCGACCTTCAGCGCCAACGAGTGGTTTTACTTCAGCTCGATTGGCCTGACCGACAGTCCGGCGCGTGAGGCGTGTCTGGAAGGCGCCAGACGCATGAAGGCGGCGGGAGGGCACGTCATGTTCGACGTCAACCTGCGCGTCAGCATGTGGCGGGATACCCATGAAATCGCCCCCTTACTTGCACAATCTATTGCGCTGGCCTCCATCTGCAAGGTCTCTGCGGATGAGCTGTGTTGGCTGGGTAAGGTCGAACGCTGGCAGGACGCACGCTATCTGATGCGTGAACTTGGCTGTGAAACCACCGTTATCTCACTGGGCGATGTAGGGGCGTACCTGGTGACGCCAGAGGGCGAATGCGCGTTCCCGGCCGCGAAAATTTCCGTGGTGGACACCACCGGAGCGGGCGATGCGTTTGTCGGCGGGCTGCTTTATACCCTTTCACAGGCCGCTTCCTGGGACAGTCACTTGCTGGCGCAGGCGATAGGTACCGCCAACGCCTGCGGCGCGATGGTGGTCACGGCAAAAGGGGCGATGACCGCGCTGCCTTACCCTGAACAGCTCGCGGCTTTTCGCGCCAGCCATCCACTGGAACAAATATGCTAAACCGTTAAGGAGTCATTCATGCACGTTGAAATTAACAAAATACTGGGCTGCCTGATTGGCGCCGCTGCGGCGGACGCGATGGGCGCGGCGACCGAAGTGCGTACTCAGCAACAAATTCGCGAATACTTCGGTGGCTGGGTAACCGGTTTTGAGAAACCGCCCGCCGATACGTTTGGTCGCTGTAATGAAGCCGGAATGTGTACCGATGACTTTATTCAGGCGAAGTACATCATGGACGCCCTGCTACAGCACGATCGTCAGGTGAGTGATGAGGCAATGCGTGAAGCCTTCCAGCGCTGGCTGGCCTATCCGTACTACGCCAATTTTACCGGGCCAACCACCCGGGCCGCGATGAAAGCCATCTTTAATGATAATCGCGTATCCCTGCAGGGGGAACTGGAAGGCGAGAAGCAATCGGTACAGATTATCAATAAGGGTAATGCGGAAGCCACCAACGGCGCGGCAATGAAGATTTGGCCTGCCGCTGTATTGCATCCTGGCGACATAGAAAAAGCGATTCAGACTGCGCTGGATATCTGCCGCTTTACCCACAATAACGTACTGGCGATGTCTGGCGCAGCGGCGATGGCGGCGGCAACCAGCGAGGCGCTACAGTCTGTAGCGAGTGCGGAAAGTATCATTGCGGCCGGGATTTACGGCGCGGACCGGGGCTATGCGCTGGCGACAGAACAGGGTGCGATGATGGTTGCCGGGCCGTCGGTGGCGCGTCGTATTGAACTGGCGGTGGCGATCGGCAAGCGACACGCCCACTGGGAGACGGCGATTGTCGAGATTGCCGATATCATCGGGTCCGGGCTGCACGTCAGCGAGGCGGTTCCGGCAGCGTTTGGTCTGTTCGCGTGTTGTCCGGATTCGGCCGTTGATGCTATTATTTCCGCCGTTAATATCGGCAATGACACCGATACCGTCGCCACCATGGTTGGGGCACTCTCCGGCGCCTGGCACGGTGCTGATGCTTTTCCTGCCGACTATTTAACTACCGTTAATCGTATGAATCATTTCGATTTGGCTGAACTCGCCAGACAGATTAAAGGGTAGTGCGCTGCCCTGCGGGGGCGGCGACAACCGTCCCCGACTGGCAGACTTTTGAGGTAAATGGCTTGCAGGTTGATAAAACGAGTTTTACTCCGCTGTATAAGCAGTTGTTTTATATCATCTGCCAGCAGATCCAGAACGGCACCCTGCCGCTGGGGAGTCAGTTGCCAACGCAAAAAGCAATCGCGCAAACCTATAATGTGTCGCTGATCGTCGTGAAGCAGGCGTGGAGTGAATTGATCAACGCCGGTGTGATTACTTCCCAGCGCGGAAGCGGCTCCGTGGTGAGCGCGGTGCCGGAAGGCGTCAGCTATGGCCATACCTTTCGCGGGATCACCAGCGACCTGCGTGATGCCAGCGTAGCGGTTGAGAACCGCATTCTGGAGATCGCCACACGCCGGGCGCGTGATGCGCAGGAAGATGGTTTAAGCCTGCCGGCCCATCATCACTATCTCTATATTTCTCGAGTCCGATACCTGAACGATCGCCCGTTTAACCACGAGAAAATTTATCTCGATCTCTCCTTTTTTCCGGGCCTCACGCTGACGGCCGATGAACTGGCCCATACCTCGCTTTATCACTTGTTGAATGTGAAAAGCGATTCGGCGATCGAAAAAGTCGATGCCATTTTGCCCGGTCCCGATCTTTGTGAGAAGTTGCAGATCGCTGAGAACAAACCGCTTCTTTCTGTGGCACGCCAGACGTTTATGGCGGGGGAAGCGCACCCCTTTGAGTATTGCCGCTACTATGTGCTGTCTGACTACTTCGGCGAAATCCATTATCACTAACCCTCTGCTTTTTTAGGGGGAGACGCGCGTTTACAGAAGGGGGATGCCCCCGTATTCTTGTTGAAAAAAACAACAGGAGACAGGCATGTCGCTCTGGTTTTCACACCCTCTGTTTCTGCCCTCGCTGGTGGTGATTGTCACCATCCTGCTCTGGGCTACCTCGCTATTGCCGGAATTTATCACCGCGCTGCTGTTCTTCACGGTGGCGATGGTGGCGAAAATCGCCCCACCGGATGTCATCTTTGGCGGCTTTGCCTCCTCGGCATTCTGGCTGGTATTCAGCGGCTTTGTGCTGGGCGTGGCGATCCGCAAAACCGGACTGGCGGACAGGGCGGCAAGAGCGCTGTCATCACGGCTTACGGAATCCTGGCCGCTGATGGTTTCAAGCGTGGTGCTGCTGAGCTATGCACTGGCGTTTGTGATGCCCTCCAATATGGGGCGTATCGCACTGCTGATGCCCGTTGTTGCCGCGATGGCGAAGCGTGCCGGGATCCTCGATGGCACGCGCGCGTGGTATGGCCTGGCGCTTGCCGTGGGTTTTGGCACTTTTCAGCTTTCCGCCACCATTCTGCCCGCCAACGTGCCGAATCTCGTGATGAGCGGGGCGGCGGAAGGGTCGTACGGCATTCACCTGAACTATCTGCCTTACCTGCTGCTGCATACGCCGGTATTAGGCTGGCTGAAAGGCGGGCTGTTGATTGCGTTGATCTGCTGGCTGTTTCCCGGAAAACCCCATGCGCCCCGTGAATTCTCACCACCGGAGCCGATGAGCCGCGACGAAAAACGGCTGGCCTGGATGCTGGCAGTCGTGCTGGTGATGTGGATCAGCGAAAGCTGGCATGGCATTGGCCCGGCGTGGACCGGACTGGCGGCAGCGGTTATCACCCTGTTACCGCGTGTCGGGTTCATCAACGGAGAGGAGTTTTCCACGGGGGTTAACATCCGTACCTGCATTTATGTCGCTGGTATTCTTGGGCTGGCGAGCGTCGTGACGCAAACCGGCATTGGCGATGCGGTCGGTGAGGCGCTGCTGCATGTGATGCCGCTGGATCCGGAGAAACCGTTCACCAGTTTTCTCGCCCTGACCGGCATCACCACCGCACTTAACTTCATTATGACTGCCAACGGCGTTCCGGCGCTGTATACCACCCTGGCGCAGAGCTTTTCTGAGGCCACGCAATTTCCGCTGCTGTCGGTGATTATGATTCAGGTGCTCGGCTATTCAACGCCGCTGTTACCGTATCAGGCATCGCCTATTGTGGTGGCGATGGCGTTGGGCAGGGTACCGGCAAGAGCCGGGATGCTACTGTGTCTGGTGCTGGCGGTGGCGACTTATCTGATCCTGCTGCCACTGGACTATGCGTGGTTTAGTCTATTAGGAAAATTGTAGGGTAATTGACTGATAATTTTGGTTTTGTGAGAGGGTGGTGAGTTTTACCTGCTCGAATGACGGTTAATACTGAAGCGCATACTTATGCGCAGGATACTCAAGGATTGATCCATGGACAGATTGACCCCCATTCGCGGTTTGCCCGCCATTATCTCGATTGTTATCACACTGACCATCTGGTTTATCATCCCATGCCCTGCGGACGTGACGCCACAGGCGTGGCATCTGCTGGCGCTGTTTATCGGCACGATTGCGGCCATTATTGGTAAAGCGATGCCCATCGGGGCGATTGCTGTTGTGGCGATCATGCTGGTGGCGATGACCGGCGTGACGAATCCTGGTAAGCCTGCGGCAGCGCTTAACGATGCGCTGAGCGGCTTTTCCAACCAACTGATCTGGCTGATCGGTTTATCGATCATGCTGTCACAAAGCTTGCTGAAAACAGGGCTCGGTGCGCGTATCGGCTACGGATTTATTGCGTTGTTTGGTAAGCGAACCTTAGGTATCGCATGGGCATTAACCCTCGCGGAAACGCTGATTGCCCCCGTCACGCCAAGTAACACGGCACGCGGCGGCGGTATTATCCACCCGGTGATGCGCGCTATCGCCGACAGCCTTGGGTCGCAGCCGGGTAATAGTGAAAATGGCTCGACGGGGCGCTATCTGGCGCTGGTGAATTACAACATTAACCCGATCAGTTCGGCGATGTTCATTACCGCAACCGCGCCTAACCCCCTTATTGTCACCTTTTTGACTCAGGGAACGGATGGGGTTTTGAACATGACCTGGGGGATGTGGGCTATTGCGGCGCTCCTTCCGGCGGTGGTCTCGCTGCTGGTGATGCCCATCGTCATCTGGTGGCTCTATCCACCCGCCATTACCCGCACACCCAATGCGCCGCAGTTCGCCCGGCAAAAACTGGATCTTCTAGGCCCGTTGTCGCTGGCGGAAAAAATTACGCTGGCGGTGTTCATTTTGCTGCTCTGTCTGTGGGCGGGCGTTCCTGCGATGATCATGGGGAGCGGCTGGACTGTTAACCCCACCAGCGCGGCGCTGATCGGCTTATCGATTCTGTTGGTGACGGGGGTATTACACTGGGAGGACATCCTTAAGTGCCGCGGCGCCTGGGATACCATTGTCTGGTTTGCCGCGCTGGTGATGATGGCGGATTTCCTCAGTAAACTGGGTCTGGTCGGCTGGCTGGCGACCAGTGTGGGGACGGCAATCAATCATCTTGGCGTCCACTGGAGTATTGCGACACTGCTGTTGATCCTGCTTTACGTCTATTCTCACTACTTTTTCGCCAGCACCACGGCGCATATCACGGCCATGTTCTCCGCCTTCTTCATCGCGGGGTTAGGTCTGGGCGCACCGCCGGCCCTGCTGGGGCTGATGCTCGGTTTCTCCTCCTCGCTGATGATGTCGCTCACCCACTATGGCACGGGCACTGCGCCAATTATTTTTGGCTCTGGTTACGCCACGCTGGCGGAATGGTGGAAGACGGGGCTGGTGATGAGTGTGGTGAACCTGACTATCTGGGCGGTGACCGGGGCTTTCTGGTGGCACTGGCTGGGATACTGGTAATACAGAGATCAGTCGGGGGGAGGTTCCCCCGACTGGACAACTTAAGCCTGTTTTGCCGCTTCAGCTGCTTTGACGATCACAGCGAAAGCGTCAGCTTTCAGAGAAGCACCGCCAACCAGCGCGCCGTCGATGTCCGGCTGAGTGAACAGTTCTGCCGCATTGGCTGCGTTTACGGAACCGCCGTACTGGATGATGACCTGCTCAGCAATTTTCGCGTCCGCTTTGGCAATATGGTCACGGATGAATTTGTGAACCGCCTGAGCCTGCGCTGGCGTTGCGGATTTGCCGGTGCCGATTGCCCAAACAGGTTCGTAAGCGATAACCACGCCTTCAAATGCTGCTGCGCCCTGAGTTTTCAGAACGGCGTCGATCTGACGTGCGCACACTTCTTCTGTTTTGCCCGCTTCGTTTTCGGCTTCGGTTTCACCGATGCACAGAACCGGCGTCAGGCCCTGCTCTTTCAGCACGGCGAATTTTTTCGCGATCAGTTCGTCAGACTCTTTGTGGTAAGTACGACGCTCAGAGTGGCCGATGATGATGTACTGTGCGCCGATGTCTTTCAGCATTTCAGCGCTTGTTTCACCGGTGAATGCGCCGGACAGGTTCAGGTCAACGTTCTGTGCGCCCAGGAGGATGTGGCTACCGGCCGCAGCGTGTTTTGCCAGGTCGATATACATTTCCGGCGGTGCGATCGCTACTGCACAGCCAGCGACGCCAGCCAGCTCTGTACGCAGGTTAGCAATCAGTTCGTTTACCATGTGGCGGCTGCCGTTCAGTTTCCAGTTACCCATCACTAAAGGATGTCGCATTTCTATTCTCCACGCTTTGTCAGCGAATTAAGGAAGATGGCCGCCCCTCAGGGCAGCATGGTCTGTGAAACAGTATAGAGATCACTCCCCGGAAAGGCTTTGCTTTTTATCATCAATTGGACCCGTCCAGGTTTTCAGATAACGCCAGCTTAATCGGTTCAACCGCGAAGGTCAGCCCCTTTTCACCGTTATCTGCGACAACATAGCGAATTGCGCCTTCGGTCTCCGCGTAATAGCGCTTATTTTTCCCCGACGTAAGCAGCTTTTGCAGCTTTTTCTGACTTTGCTCTTTGGTCAGCAAGGGGGCGACCGTGCGGATCACCGCCGCCATATATTCCAGCGCTTTGGCTTTCGCCGCTTTCTGTTCCGGCCCCTGAATCGGCAGCCAGGTTATCTGCATGCTCTTGATTTTCAGCGTTCCGCGCTCAAGGGCGGTCGAAGCATACAGGTTTTCATTAATTTTGCTGGCCGCACGGGTGAGGTTGGCTTTATCGCGATTGCTGTCGATCGCGCGGAATTCATTTAAGGTAAGCTTTGGATTTTGCGTATTAAAGTTTTCGCGAAACTGGCTGATGGAAAGATCAAACGTGGGGGCACCGGCGAGCAAATACGGCGCGGTGGTAGCCGTCAATGGTTCAGCCGCCAGCGCCGGAGGGCTGGAGAGCATCGCAGAAAACAATAATAAAAACAGTGAACATCCTGGCTTCATCAATCTTACCTTTCGTTATGACTGTTCACGATTAAAACGATAACCGTCTGGCTTGTCAAAAGGGTAAACTGTCGAAGATAGTCATTTTAAAGGAACAGACATGACCCTACAGCAGTGGTTATTCTCATTTAAAGGGCGTATTGGACGCCGTGATTTCTGGATCTGGATTGCGCTGTGGATTGTCAGCATGGTGGTTCTGTTTTCGCTTGAGAGTCAAAAATTACTCCCCGATCAGATTGCTCCCTTTGCCCTGGTGTGTCTGCTCTGGCCGACGGCGGCGGTTACGGTGAAACGTCTGCACGATCGTGGGCGTTCGGGGCTGTGGGCGTTATTGATTATTCTTGCCTGGATGCTGTTAGCCGGCAACTGGGCGATTCTGCCGGGGATGTGGCAATGGGTGGTCGGACGCTTTGCGCCGACGCTTATCCTCATCATGACCCTTATCGACCTGGGGGCGTTTGTTGGCACCCAGGGCGAAAATAAATACGGTATAGACACGCAGGATGTGAAGTTTAGAGCGGATCACCAGTAGTGTTCTGCGGTCATGTGGCCTGGCCGGCGGCGCAAATGTTTGGTCATCTGCCGGGTCTCTTTCAGCAACTGTTGCGTGTGGCGAACCATCTGCGGATTTCCACACAGCATCACATGGCTGGTCTCTTTATCCATCGGTAAGCCTACCGCTTTTTCCAGTTCGCCACTTTCAATCAGTGCCGGAACGCGGCCAGTCAGTGAACCTGCGACGGTCTCCCGGCTCACCACCGTCTGGATCCGCAGTTTGCCTTCGTAGCGCTTTTGCAGCGCCTGCATCAGCGGCAGATAGCTTAAATCGGCGGCATAGCGCGCAGCATGGACCAGCACCAGATTTTTGAAGCGTTCGAGATCTTTACCCAGTTGCAGAATCGATAAATAGGGACCGATGGCGGTGCCGGTTGCCAGCATCCACAGCGTGTCACAATCCGGCACTTCGTCGAGCACAAAGAAACCGGCGGCTTCGCTCACCACCTGTACTTCATCGCCGGGCTTGAGTGCCGCCAGACGTGGGCTCAGCTTACCGTCAGGCACGGTGACCAGGTAAAACTCCAGATCGGGATTATCAGGGGCATTCACATACGAGTAAGCGCGCTGGACGCGCTCGCCGTCAATCTCAAGACCGAGCTTGGTAAATTGACCTGCGGTGAAGGGATGAACGGGGGCGTGAACGGTCAGACTAAACAGGGCATCGGTCCAGTTCTGTACCTTTGTGACTTTGCCTGTTACCCAATCTGCCATGGTTTTCTCCTGTACTGGTCTCGTTCCCTTATCTTCGTTCGTTGGCGGAAAGATTTCCAGCCCGGAGGGGCTGGAAGGCTCGAACGAACAAATCAATTACAGGATGTGCGCCTGCACGTCCGGGTCTTTGCGATCGAGGTAGTGAATCGACTGAATGCGGCGGATAGTGCGTGACTTACCGCGGATCAGCAGCGTTTCGGTGGTCGCGATATTACCTTTACGGCTGATCCCTTCCAGCAGATCGCCTTTGGTGATGCCGGTTGCGGAGAAGATGACATTGTCGCTGCGCGCCATTTCATCCAGACGCAGCGCTTTACCGGACTCGATGCCCATTGCCTGACAGCGTGCGAGCTCCTGTTCGCCGATGCGACGGTTCTCTTCGCTGTCGCCTTTGACATCATGACGAGCCAGCAGGCGGCCCTGCATGTCGCCATCCAGCGCGCGGATCACCGCAGCGGACACCACGCCTTCCGGCGCACCGCCAATCCCGTACAGCACATCTACTTCGCTGTCCGGCATGCAGGTCAGGATGGACGCGGCAACATCGCCATCAGGAATCGCGAATATGCGTACGCCAAGCGTCGCCATCTTTGCGATCACGTCATCATGGCGTGGTTTCGCCAGAATCGTCACCGTCAGTTCGCTCAGCGGTTTGCCCAACGCGTCGGCGATATTGCGCAGGTTTTCTTCCAGCGGCAGATTGAGATCGATGCTGCCTTTTGCGCCCGGTCCGACAATCAGCTTTTCCATGTACATGTCAGGTGCGTTCAGGAAGCAGCCCTTGTCACCAACGGCCAGAACGGCCAACGCGTTGGCCTGGCCCATCGCCGTCATTCGTGTGCCTTCAATGGGGTCGACGGCAATATCCACCGCGTCGCCGCGACCGGTACCGACTTTCTCACCGATGTAAAGCATCGGCGCTTCGTCGATCTCGCCTTCCCCGATCACGATGGTTCCGTCAATGTTGACCTGGTTTAGCATTATGCGCATGGCGTTAACCGCCGCGCCGTCGGCGGTGTTTTTATCACCACGTCCTAACCATTTGTAGCCAGCCAGCGCCGCCGCTTCGGTTACGCGGGAAAATTCGATGGCAAGTTCTCGTCTCATAGCAAACTCGTAGCAGAAAGGAATGGCGCGAAGTGTAGCACAGGGGAGAGGAGGGAATTATTGATATCAGAGGGGGAGTGTGCGGGGTTGTTCCCGCATCCGTAATACAATTCGTAGGCCGGATAAGACGCTTTCGCGTCGTTATCCGGCAATTCACGATTACTCTTCGTGGTCTTCCCACGCCAGCGCGCGTTTGACCGCTTTCTTCCAGCCGCTGTAACGGTAGTTACGCTCGGTGGTTTCGATGCCAGGACGGAATTCACGTTCGATGACCGCTTTCTCCTGCAGTTCATCAAGGTTCTGCCAGAAACCGACCGCCAGACCGGCCAGGTAGGCCGCACCCAACGCCGTTACTTCACGCACCTCCGGACGCTCAACGCGCGTGCCGAGAATGTCAGACTGGAACTGCATCAGGAAGTTGTTGGCGACCGCGCCGCCGTCCACGCGCAGGGCGTGCAGGCGAATGCCGGAGTCTGCCTGCATTGCTTCCAGTACGTCGCGAGTCTGGTAAGCGATAGATTCCAGCGTTGCACGGATGATGTGGTTGGAGTTCACACCACGGGTCAAACCGAAGATCGCGCCACGCGCATACGGGTCCCAGTACGGCGCGCCCAGCCCGGTAAAGGCCGGCACGACGTACACGCCGTTGGTGTCCTTCACTTTGGTCGCGAAATACTCGGAATCGAAGGCGTCGCTGATGAGCTTCATTTCATCACGCAGCCACTGAATGGAGGCGCCCGCCATAAACACGGCGCCTTCCAGCGCATAGTTCACTTCCCCGGTCGGGCCGCAGGCGATGGTGGTCAACAGGCCGTTTTCGGACTTCACCGCTTTCTCGCCGGTGTTCATCAGCATAAAGCAGCCAGTGCCGTAGGTGTTTTTCGCCATCCCTTCCTTCACGCACAGCTGGCCGAACAGTGCCGCCTGCTGGTCACCGGCGATGCCGGAGATCGGAATACGCGTGCCGCCTTTACCGCCGATGTTGGTCTGGCCGTAGACCTCGGAAGAACGACGCACTTCCGGCAGCATGGCGCGTGGAATATCCAGCGCATCCAGCATCTTGTCGTCCCAGTCCAGCGTGTGGATGTTGAACAGCATGGTACGTGAGGCGTTGGTGTAATCCGTTACATGTACGCGTCCCTGGGTCATTTTCCAGATAAGCCAGGTATCAACGGTACCGAACAGCAGTTCGCCGCGACGTGCGCGCTCACGAGAGCCTTCGACGTGGTCGAGGATCCACTTCACCTTGGTGCCGGAAAAATACGGGTCAATGACCAGACCGGTGTTATTGCGGATGTACTCTTCCATGCCATCGCGCTTCAGGCGTTCGCAGATATCCGCGGTACGACGGCACTGCCAGACAATCGCGTTATAGATAGGTTTACCGGTCTCACGTTCCCAGACGATGGTCGTTTCACGCTGGTTAGTAATCCCGATAGCTGCAATCTGATCGGAACTGATGTCCGCTTTGGCCAGGACTTCCACCAGAGTAGAGCTCTGCGTTGCCCAGATTTCCATCGGGTCGTGTTCTACCCAGCCTGCTTTCGGGTAGATCTGCTCAAATTCGCGCTGTGATACGCTTACGATATTGGCATCATGATCCATCACGACGGCGCGGGAGCTGGTGGTTCCCTGGTCGAGCGCAACGATATATTTTTTCTCAGTCATAATTATTTGTCCCGTAGTCACATTACAGCGAAGCTTTTTGTTGTGAAGTGGTCGTGGTTTCCTTCTCTTCCACGACACAGGTATCGCACGGCAAATGGCGACCGATCAGCTTGCGATAGGCGAAAGCGCCCAAAATAGCGCCAACGATGGGGCCAAACAGCGGCACCAGGAAGTAAGGAATATCTTTGCCACCGGTGAAGGCGACATTACCCCAGCCCGCGAGCCAGGCGAACGCTTTCGGACCGATGTCACGTGCCGGGTTCATCGCAAACCCGGTCAGTGGGCCCATGGATGCGCCGATAACCGCAATCAGTAAACCAATTAACAAAGGAGCCAGCGGGCCACGCGGTACACCGTTACCGTCATCAGTCAGCGCCAGGATAAGCCCCATCAGGATAGCGGTAATCACCATTTCAACCGCGAAGGCCTGCACAAAATTGATATGTGGGTTGGGATACGTTGAGAAAGTGCCGGCCAGATCAACACTCTCAATGCTGCCACGTACAATGTGGTGCGTTTGTTCGAAGTCGGCGAAAAGATTGTAGTAAAGCCCGTAAACTAACGCCGCTGCGCAAAAGGCACCGGCAAATTGAGAAAGGATAAAAGGAACAACTTTGCGCTTGTCGAAACACGCAAACAGCCACAACGCGATAGTGACTGCCGGGTTGAGATGTGCGCCAGACACACCTGCGGTCAGATAGATAGCCATGGCTACCCCCAGTCCCCAGATGACGCTGATTTCCCACTGTCCAAAAGACGCACCCGCGACTTTAAGCGCAGCGACACACCCCACACCGAAGAAAATCAACAACCCGGTACCGAGGAATTCAGCAATGCACTGGCCTTTTAAGGTTGATGTTTGACTCATAATCGGATCCTGAAGAGTTTAATGTTTATTGTATGCGAGGAGGTCACTGACGTCCGCGATGCCCTGTAGGCACACTGTTAATTTATCGTTAACGAGCACAAACGAGAAATATCGAACTTAAAATGTGTGTGCTACGTCAATAAAATGAGCGTTTTCGCGCCATAAGGAGCGTTTTGTTATACAAAAATAGTGTGAGCTGAATCATTTCATTAACCAAAGCGTTAACACTTAAGGGTTAGGCTGTCGATGTCTGTAAGAGTCGACTGAAAAGTGTTGCAAACCGCAATCAGCGCGGGATGCTGCTGGACAGGGAGGGCGGGGCTTCATACAATCGGCACTATATATTGTGCGCGTTCACGTGAAGCGTCGCCTTGCAATTCAGGAGAGTATGACCATGTCTTTAGAAGTGTTTGAGAAACTGGAAGCAAAAGTACAGCAGGCGATTGATACCATCACCTTGTTGCAGATGGAAATTGAAGAGCTGAAAGAGAAGAACAGCTCGCTGGCGCAGGAAGTGCAATCTGCACAGCACAGCCGCGAAGAGCTCGAGCGCGAAAATCAGTCTCTGAGAGAACAGCAGAATGGCTGGCAGGATCGTCTGCAGGCGCTGCTGGGCCGCATGGAAGAAGTCTAATCCTCGTCATCTTTCACGTTATGGCGGCGTTGGCTGCGCGTATTCACCCCAGCCACGTAGTTTACTACGCGCCTGGGGATTCATTCGCTTGCCGCCTTGCCCTAACGCGAAATCTTTAGAGGATTCCTGAGCAAGTAGCCTGTAGGCCGGATAAGGCGCAAGCCGCTATCCGGCAATCAGCGATAACCATTAAAAAAGGCACCTTGCGGTGCCTTTTTTGATCACTCGATATCGAGCGGGTCTTCGGAGAGGATGATTCCGGTGTTATCGGCGTACAGATGGTCGCCGGAGAAGAAGGTCACGCCGCCGAAATTGACGCGCACATCGCTTTCCCCAATCCCTTCACCTGCTGCACCTACCGGAATCGCGGCAATCGCCTGAATGCCGATGTCCAGCTCTTCCAGATCGTCTACCTGACGCACCGCACCGTAGATGACCAGGCCTTCCCATTCATTTTGTACAGCCAGACGCGCCAGTTCGGCGTCGACCAGCGCACGACGGACAGAACCACCGCCGTCGACCAGCAGAATGCGACCACGGCCATTTTGTTCGAGCAGATCGTACAGCAACCCGTTATCCTCGAAACATTTTACCGTGACGATTTGTCCGCCAAACGACGACCGTCCTCCAAAGTTAGAGAACAGGGGTTCCACGACGTTGACATCTTCTTGATAGATGTCACAAAGCTCGGAAGTATCGTATTTCATAGGCTTAACGTTCAGTTGCTGCGAGAATTTTTAGTATATCGCGCTAAGCGTACTGTTGGCAAAATCATCAATTGTTAATTGATATTTGTCAGTTATCTTGCCCACTGACTTAATAAAATTCCGATGACAAACAGTAGGTTAGTCAGCAACGCGGCTTTTACCGTACGTTCAAGCATTGGGCGCATCGCTGCCGGTTCCATCTGGCGCATCACGTAACGCGCCTGTTTTACCAGCACTGGCGCGGCCAGCAGGAACAGCCAACCCCACGGACTTTGCAGCGAAAGCAGGTTAAACAGCGCCAGGCAGACCAACGTTCCTGTCAGTAAGCCAGCGTGGTAACGGCGGGCATTTACGGCACCGAGGCGGACAACCAGCGTGTTCTTGCCGTTTTCCCGGTCGCTGTTGATATCGCGCAGATTATTGATGTTAAGCACGGCGGTGGCCAGCAGACCGCAGGCGGTAGCCGGAAGGATTAACGCCGGGATCAGCGTATGTGCCTGCAGATACCAACTCCCCATCACGCTCAGCCAGCCAAAGAAGACCAGCACGGAAATATCGCCCAGACCGATATAGCCATAAGGACGATTGCCCACGGTATAGGTGATGGCGGCAATGATCGACAGCACGCCAAGCACCAGGAAACCGACAAAATCCGCCGGTGTGCGGCACGCCACCGCAACCAGCGACAGACCGGACAAGCAAATGAGCACGACGGTGATGATCAGTGCGCGCTTCATCTCCTGTTGGGTGATCACCCCTTTTTGCATCCCACGCAGCGGCCCAATGCGATCCGGCTTATCGCTGCCCTTAACGGCATCACCATAGTCGTTGGCGAGGTTTGACAGGATTTGCAGAAGCCCTGCCGTAATGAGCGCCAGCAGGGCGACCAGCGGATCAAAGTATCCCTGCCACCATGCCAGGGCCGTACCGACGATGATCGCCGCGAAGGCGAGCGGTAGGGTCTTGGGTCGTAAACTTTCCAGCCAGGCCTGGGAGCGGCTAATTTGTTGTTGTTCAGTCATATTTAGCGCCAATAAAAATGGGGCCTTTCAGCCCCATCAACAATGATGAAAATGCAGTGAACGCGATTATAGGATAAAACGGCTCAGATCTTCATCTGCGACCAGCGCATCCAGATGTTTGCTCACATAATCCGCATCAATTGTTATGCTTTGACCGTTCAAATCGCTCGCATCATAGGAAATATCTTCCATCAGACGCTCCAGAACGGTGTGCAGACGACGGGCACCGATGTTTTCGGTGGTCTCGTTAACCTGCCATGCTGCTTCAGCAATACGCTTGATACCAGATTCCGTAAACTCAATGTTGACGCCTTCGGTTGCCATCAACGCTTTGTACTGCACGGTAACAGAAGCGTTAGGTTCCGTCAGAATGCGTTCGAAGTCGCTGGTGGTCAGCGCCTGCAGCTCTACGCGAATCGGCAGACGACCCTGAAGTTCCGGGATCAGGTCAGACGGTTTCGCCACCTGGAATGCGCCGGAGGCGATAAACAGAATGTGGTCGGTTTTGACCATACCGTGTTTGGTCGAGACGGTGCAGCCTTCAACCAGCGGCAGCAGATCGCGCTGTACGCCTTCACGGGACACGTCCGGGCCCGAGGATTCGCCGCGCTTACAGATTTTGTCGATTTCGTCGATAAACACGATCCCGTGCTGCTCAACGGCGTCGATAGCTTCTTGTTTCAGCTCTTCCGGGTTCACCAGTTTGGCCGCTTCTTCTTCAATCAGCAGCTTCATCGCGTCTTTGATTTTCAGCTTACGCGCTTTCTGCTTCTGCCCGCCCAGGTTCTGGAACATGGACTGCAGTTGGCTGGTCATCTCTTCCATTCCCGGAGGCGCCATGATTTCCACGCCCATCGGCGCGGCGGCAAGATCGATCTCGATTTCTTTATCGTCGAGCTGGCCTTCACGCAGCTTTTTACGGAATGCCTGACGCGCAGCGGACGGTTCGGACTGTTGCTCCGCCTGGCCCCAGTTATTTTTAGCCGGTGGGATCAGTACATCAAGAATACGCTCTTCTGCCATCTCTTCCGCACGATAGCGGTTTTTTTCGATCGCCTGGACGCGAACCATTTTAATGGCGGCATCGGTCAGATCGCGGATGATAGAGTCGACTTCTTTACCGACATAACCCACTTCGGTGAATTTTGTCGCTTCCACTTTGATGAACGGCGCGTTGGCAAGCTTTGCCAGACGACGGGCGATTTCGGTTTTACCGACGCCGGTTGGGCCGATCATCAGAATGTTTTTCGGTGTGACTTCATGGCGCAGCTCTTCGTCGAGCTGCATGCGGCGCCAGCGGTTACGCAGTGCAATCGCCACGGAACGCTTGGCGTTATCCTGGCCGATGATGTGCTTGTTCAGTTCGCTGACGATTTCGCGTGGGGTCATTTCAGACATGGGAGATCCTTACGCTTTAGACGGTAATTCTTCAATGGTATGGAAATGGTTGGTGTAAATGCAGATGTCACCTGCAATATCCAACGCTTTTTCAGCAATGTCGCGAGCGCCGAGCTCGGTGTTTTCCAGCAGAGCACGTGCCGCAGCCTGGGCGTAGGGACCGCCGGAGCCGATGGCAATCAGATCGTTTTCCGGCTGCACGACGTCACCGTTACCGGTGATAATGAGGGAGGCGGTTTCATCCGCGACCGCCAACAGCGCTTCAAGTTTGCGCAGCATACGATCGGTACGCCAGTCTTTCGCCAGCTCAACAGCGGCTTTGACCAGATGTCCCTGATGCATTTCCAGCTTGCGCTCAAACAGTTCGAACAGCGTGAATGCATCCGCCGTACCACCCGCAAAGCCAGCAATGACTTTGTCGTTGTACAGACGACGCACTTTCTTCACGTTGCCTTTCATTACGGTGTTACCCAGTGTGGCCTGACCATCACCGGCGATAACCACATGGCCGTTACGGCGTACGCTTACTATTGTTGTCACGAGCAGACCCCTTGGTTACAAATACAGAATACAAGCCCCGCACAGTGTACGGGGCGTAATGCAACTATAGATGGGGGGGATTTTGGGGGTTTCAACCCCCGGAGGCGAGTCGAATACAGTTTGTGTGACCTGCCATCTTCAGACGGCTAATGGTGCTGTCGGCATTCTCTTTGCCTTTCACCGGCCCGATGACCACGCGGTTCCAGCCATTGTTGGTGGTGATTTTGGAGTCAAAGCCTTCAAAAGCTAACTGCGCACGCACGGTTTCTGCCTGCTCAGCGCCTTTAAACGAACCACACTGCACCATCCAGCGACGTTCGTCTTTCTTCTCTGTCGTTGGCTTCGGTGCCTCTGGCACGCGCTCAACCGGCGCGGCTGGCTGTGTTTTTGGCTGCGACGCCGTGGTGTGCGCCGGGGTCTGTAGCAGATCCTGGTACGGCTGCGACGTCGCGGCGGGTTTCTGCGGTTGCGAGGCTGGCTTCGACGATTGCTGTACTGGCGCCGTTTGCGCAGTACGCGTTTGCGTCTGTGGCGGCGTACGCGGCTGTTGAACCGGCGGCGTGCTGTTCCACTGCTGCTGTTGTTGATCAACCTGACGTTGCTGAGCCTGGCGCTGCAACGTTTGCTGACGCTGTGCTGGCGTCTGCTCGTTCCACGGCACTTCGTTGAGCTGCGTCGGCTGCTGGCGCATATCGGCTTGCATTTGCGCAAGTAGCTGGCGCTGTTCTTCAGTCAGTTGATCCGGCTTCATCACTTCACCACCGGCAGACGGTTCTGTAGGCGCACGTACGCCCGGCTGGCGGCTTTCCAGCTCTTTAATATAGCGCCAGCGCTCTTCCGGCTTTGGCGGCAGCCCGTTGCCGGTCACTTTCTGACCCTGCAACGTTTCGGATTCTTCTTTTTTATGATGCGTAATGAAGTACAGACCACCGATAAAGGCCACAAGCACGGCGGCGGCAATGGCGACCATTGCGGGCGATACCGCAGACGTGTTGCGTTGCTTTTTCCGTGAGGTGCTCTTTTTGCGCCGCGAAGGTGCCGGTTGGCCGCGACGTACATAATCTCGTTGTGCCACTATCGTTTCGCTGTATTGATTCGTTCGTCAGCCCGCCATGTTACTTAAGCGGCGGGCCTTTGACCAGACACGGTGTCTGAAAGGTTTACGTTAAGGCGCGCGTCGTACCCCGAAGGATTAACTCACAATCCATTAAACGCGAGCCGCTGTTGACATTTTGCCCCTGAATTTGGTCAAGCAGCAACAGCATCGCTTCACGACCAATGTCGAAGCGCGGTTGCGCAACGGTGGTCAGCGGCGGATCGCAAAATTCTGCCAGGGCGATATTGTCGAAACCAATAATCGACAGGTCATCCGGGACGTTGATGCCCTGACGTTTGGCCCATGAGAGGGCGCCAAGCGCCATGACATCGCTATGACAGAATACTGCTGTCGGTGGTTGCGGCAAGTCGAACAGTTGTTTAAGCGCATTGCCGCCCGCTTCGTAGGTAAAATCCCCACGGGCGATATAGTGCGGATCAACGGTAATACCGCAACGACGCAGCGCCTGCACGTAACCCTGCAAGCGGTAATGACACAGCGGCATCTCTTCCGGCCCGGCAATACAGCCAATGCGCTGATGTCCCAGCTCATGCAGGTAGTTTACGGCATTGAAGGCGGCGGTCAGGTTATCGATATGCACGGTGGGCAGTTCCAGTTCCGGCGCAAACTCGTTCGCCATCACCATCGGCGGCAGATTGCGCTGCTCTTCAATACTGGCGTCAAACGGCAGACGAGAGCCCAGCAGCAGCATGCCATCAATTTGCTTGGTGATGATCAGATTAACGAAGGTTTTTTCCTGCTGGTTTTGATGCGCACAATCGCCGATCAGCACCAGATAGCCATGACTGGCGGCGGTGACCTCGATCCCACGGATCAGTTCGCTAAAGAAGGGATCGCAAATATCCGGAACAATCACCAGGATGGTTCGCGATTCATTGCGTTTGACGTTGCGTCCCGCCGCCTGCGGTAAATACCCCACCTCTATAGCTGCCTGTTCAACCCGGTTTCGGGTGGACTGAGAGACTTTATCCGGGTTCATTAGCGCGCGAGACACGGTTGCCGTTGAGACTTTCGCCTTCATAGCAACATCTTTCATTGTAGCGGCAGCAACCTGCTTATTCGGTTTCACTCTTTCTCCTCGCCTGGGAAATCCGGCGCAGCACAATCCCTGTTTAAATTCACATCGCAAATATTTTTATCAGATAGCGAATGGAAACGGTTACAGAATTTTCATAAAAAGTGTGATGGGTGTTGAATTTTACGATCCGCCTCGCATCGTGAGGGGGTTATCCCTCGATAGGATCGACATCCAGCACCCATTTCACCTTGCGTGAATCCGGTAAGGTATTAATGAGTGCGAGCGTTCCGCTGACGATATGTTGCAAACGAATTCGTGATGGATGTTGCAATAAAATCTGCCAGCGATAGCGCCCACCGCGCTTCGGCGCCAGCGCCGGAACCGGGCCTAACACCCAGAGCTTGTCATCTGCCAGTGGGCTGGCCTGGATCAGATTACGCAACTGCTGCAAAAACAGCGGAGCCTGCTGATTATTATGATCTTCTGCCCGCACGATGACGTGGCTGGTCCACGGCGGCAGTTGCATCGTTTGGCGTTCGGCCAGCGCCTGTTCGGCAAACGCGTCATAGCCTTTATGTAACAGGGTTTGCAGCAGCGGATGTTCTGGATGGTGAGTCTGCAAAACCACTTCCCCCTGTTTGCCTGCGCGTCCTGCGCGTCCGGAAACCTGAGTATAAAGTTGGGCAAAGCGCTCCGCCGAGCGGAAGTCTGCCGAGAACAACGCGCCATCCACATCCAGCAGCGCAACCAGCGTTACATCAGGGAAGTGGTGGCCTTTCGCCAGCATCTGGGTGCCGATCAGGATCCTTGCGCCGCCGCGATGCACCTCCGCCAGATGCTGTTCAAGCGATCCTTTTCGGCTGGTGGTGTCGCGATCAATACGAGAAATCGGTACGCCGGGAAAGAAGGGGGCTAATGCTTGTTCAAGCTGCTCGGTGCCTAACCCGACCGGCACCATATGCGTGGAGCCGCAGGAAGGGCACTGACGCGGTACCGGACGCTGGCTGTCGCAGTGATGACAGCGCAGGTGGTGCTGCGCCTGGTGCAGGGTGTAATAGTGATCGCAACGCGGACACTCCGCAATCCAGCCGCAGTCGTGGCAAAGCAGCGCAGGCGCAAAGCCCCGGCGATTGAGGAATAAAATCACCTGATTGTCAGCCTGTAAATGCTGGCGCATACGGGCGATCAGCGCCGGGGCCAGACCGGCCTGCACCTGTTGACCTTTTAAATCCAGCACGTGCTGGGTGGCGGGGCGCGCGTTTCCGGCGCGGCGCGTCAGGCGCAGCATGCGGTATTTCTTCTGCCGCACGTTGCACAGCGTTTCCAGCGCCGGGGTCGCTGAGCCGAGGATAATCGGGATGCGTTCACTATGGGCGCGCCAGACTGCCAAATCGCGAGCATGGTAACGCCAGCCTTCCTGCTGTTTATAGGAACTGTCGTGTTCTTCATCGATCACGATCACGCCAAGATTTTTAAACGGTGTAAATAAGGAGGAGCGGGTACCAATGACGATCGCCGCTTCGCCGTTTTTCGCCTTCAGCCAGGCGGAGAGGCGTTCGCTGTCGTTGAGAGCGGAGTGCAGCACTTCCACCGGTGCGTTGAAACGTTCGCGAAAGCGGGCGATGGTTTGCGGCGTCAGGCCAATTTCCGGCACCATTACCAGCGCCTGTTTACCCTGCGCGAGGACGTTTTCCAGTACGCTCAGGTAAACTTCGGTTTTACCTGACCCCGTCACCCCGGCCAGCAGCCAGGCGGAGAAACTGTCTGATGCACTGTGAATGGCGCCAACGGCGGTGGCCTGTTCGGTGTTCAGACGCAGACGTTCGCCGCAAACCGCGTAATTTGTGCGCCAGTCGCTAAAACCAGGCGTTTCGCTCGCCAGTTCGCACAAGCCTTTTTTACGCAGCGCCTGAAGCGCAGCATCGTTGAATTCGAGATCGGCCACGCGATCGCGCCAGATTTTTCCCTGCCGCAATGCAGCCAGCGCCTGCTGCTGTTTGGGGGAACGTTTCAGGCTATTGAGATCAACGGCCTGGCCCTCTTCGGTAGCAAACCAGTACCACATTGGCGCGTTGGTAGCGGGTTTCCCCTGGCGCAACAGGATGGGCAGAGCGTGGAATAGCACATCGCCGATGGGATGATGATAATAATCCGCTGCCCAGATCAGCAGACGCCAGACGGAGGTCGAAAAGAGCGGTTCATCATCCAGCACGTTAATGACCGCTTTCAGTTCATTCAGTGGCAGCTCGCTTTTATCGCTGACCGAGACCACGATCCCGACGCGCTCCTGCTGCTTGCCAAACGGCACGCGCACGCGACACCCAGCCTTGACGTTCATACCTTCCGGCAGTAAATAGTCAAAGGTGCGTGGAAGCGGAACGGGTAAGGCAACGTGCGCTACGGGCATAAATCGTCCTGACTTGAAATCTGGCGGGTTAGTATACACATTAGTCGTGGGTGACGAGCGAATCAGTTTGCATGAGTGGGCTAATTTCTGTATGATTCGCCGCCTTTGATGCAAATTGATTGTGTCAAAACTATACTATCAACATCGCGTGGTGTCTGGCGTTAGGGCTGGAAGAGCGACGCGGCCTTAAACTGAGGTTTCCCCATGAAAAAAGATATTCACCCGAAATACGAAGAAATTACTGCTACCTGTTCTTGCGGTAACGTCATGAAAATTCGCTCTACCGTTGGTCACGATCTGAACCTGGACGTGTGCGGTAAATGCCACCCGTTCTACACTGGCAAACAGCGTGACGTTGCAACCGGTGGCCGTGTTGACCGCTTCAACAAGCGTTTCAACATCCCGGGCAGCAAATAAGTTTCTGCTGTCAAAAAAAAGCGCCTTCTGGCGCTTTTTTTGTATCTGCAAATCAGTATTCCCACGTTTCCGGGTCGATCCCCAGTTCACGCATGATCTCTTTTGCCGCTTCCGGGATTTCATCGCTGCGCTCTTTGCGCAGGTCTGCATCGTTTGGCAGGGGTTGCCCGGTAAAGGCATGAAGAAACGCTTCACACAGCAACTCGCTGTTGGTGGCGTGACGCAGGTTATTCACCTGACGACGCGTGCGTTCATCGGTGAGGATTTTTAACACCTTCAGAGGAATGGAAACCGTAATTTTCTTTACTTGCTCACTCTTCTTACCGTGCTCAGCGTATGGGCTGATATATTCGCCGCTCCATTCAGCCATGAGATACCTTAATCCTCTTTGTCATTAATATGAGGCAAGACCACATTACTCGTGTGGCTACTCGCCGTAATTCCGCATAGTTTACCGTACAGGCGATACCGTGACACGGATTAAGCACCTGTAGTTGTGCGCTAATGCAGATAATTTTAACGGCTATTTCCAGTTTGCTCAATCTATACGCAAAGAAGTTTAGATGTCCAGATGTATTGACGTCTATTGTTAACCTGTTTACTCTGGGACCTGATTTTTCATCGACTCAGCTCAGGAACACCCTAACATGACGCGTAAACAGGCCACCATCGCAGTGCGTAGCGGGTTAAATGACGACGAACAGTACGGTTGCGTCGTTCCGCCGATTCACCTTTCCAGTACCTATAATTTTACCGGTTTCAATGAGCCTCGTGCCCATGACTACTCCCGTCGCGGCAACCCTACGCGCGATGTGGTTCAGCGTGCGCTGGCCGAACTGGAAGGTGGTGCGGGTGCGGTGCTGACCAATACCGGTATGTCGGCGATTCATCTGGTGACGACCGTGTTCCTGAAGCCTGGCGATCTGCTGGTGGCGCCGCATGACTGCTACGGCGGAAGCTACCGCCTGTTTGACAGTCTGGCGAAGCGCGGTTGCTATCGTGTGCGCTTTGTCGATCAGGGAGATGAGCAGGCGCTGCTGGCTGCGCTTGCCGAAAAACCCAAACTGGTGCTGGTTGAAAGTCCGAGTAATCCGCTGTTACGCGTGGTGGATATTGCGAAAATCTGCCAACTGGCGCGTGAAGCCGGGGCCGTCAGCGTTGTCGACAACACTTTTTTAAGCCCGGCGCTGCAAAATCCGCTGGCATTGGGCGCCGATCTGGTGTTGCATTCATGCACGAAATATCTGAATGGTCACTCCGACGTAGTGGCGGGCGTGGTGATAGCCAACGATCCGGAAATCGTCACCGAACTGGCATGGTGGGCGAATAATATCGGTGTGACCGGCAGCGCATTTGACAGCTACCTGCTGCTGCGCGGGCTGCGTACGCTGTCGCCGCGCATGGAAGTGGCGCAGCGTAATGCGCAGGCGATCGTTGATTACCTGCAAACCCAGCCGCTGGTGAAAAAGCTGTATCACCCGTCGCTGCCGGAAAATCAGGGGCATGAAATTGCGGCGCGTCAGCAGAAAGGTTTTGGCGCAATGTTGAGTTTTGAACTGGAGGGCGATGAGCAGACGCTGCGTCGTTTCCTGAGCGGGCTGTCGTTGTTTACGCTGGCGGAATCCTTAGGGGGAGTGGAAAGCTTAATCTCTCACGCCGCAACGATGACGCATGCCGGCATGGCGCCAGAAGCGCGTGCTGCCGCCGGGATTTCCGAGACGTTGCTGCGTATCTCCACCGGTATTGAAGATGGCGAAGATTTAATTGCCGACCTGGAAAATGGCTTCCGGGCTGCAAACAAGGGGTAAACATGAGTGTGATTGCGCAGGCAGGGGCGAAGGGTCGTCAACTGCACAAATTTGGTGGTAGTAGTCTGGCTGACGTGAAGTGTTATCTGCGCGTCGCGGGCATCATGGCGGAATACTCACAGCCTGACGACATGATGGTGGTTTCCGCTGCGGGCAGTACGACCAACCAACTGATCAGTTGGCTGAAATTAAGTCAGACCGATCGCCTCTCTGCGCATCAGGTACAACAGACCCTGCGTCGCTATCAGTGTGAACTGATTAGCGGCCTGCTTCCCGCCGACGTGGCGGAGGCATTAACCAGCCTGTTTATCAGCGATCTGGAACGTCTGGCAAATCTGCTGGACAGCGGCGTGAATGACGCCGTTTATGCGGAGGTTGTGGGTCACGGTGAAGTGTGGTCGGCGCGACTGATGTCCGCAGTGCTCAATCAGCAGGGCATGGAGTCGGCCTGGCTGGATGCGCGTGAATTCTTACGCGCCGAACGCGCTGCGCAGCCGCAGGTGGATGAAGGGCTTTCTTACCCATTATTACAGCAACTGCTGATCCAGCATCCGCAGAAACGTCTGGTTGTGACCGGTTTTATCAGCCGCAGTAATGCGGGCGACACGGTGCTGCTGGGGCGTAACGGTTCTGACTACTCCGCCACGCAGATTGGTGCGCTGGCGGGCGTTTCCCGCGTCACCATCTGGAGTGATGTTGCGGGGGTGTATAGTGCCGATCCGCGTAAAGTCAAAGATGCCTGCCTACTGCCGCTGCTACGTCTGGATGAAGCCAGTGAGCTGGCGCGTCTGGCGGCGCCGGTTCTGCACGCCCGTACGCTACAGCCGGTTTCCGGTAGCGATATCGATCTTCAGTTGCGCTGTAGCTACACGCCGGATCAAGGCTCCACGCGCATTGAGCGCGTACTGGCTTCCGGTACCGGCGCGCGTATTGTGACCAGTCATGATGACGTCTGTCTGATTGAATTTCAGGTGCCCGCCAGCCAGGACTTTAAACAGGCGCATAAAGATATCGACCAGATTCTCAAACGTGCACAGGTGCGTCCGCTGGCCGTTGGCGTCCATACCGATCGTCATCTGCTGCAGTTCTGCTACACCTCTGAAGTGGCCGACAGCGCCCTGCGAATCCTCGATGAAGCGGGTCTGCCGGGTGAACTGCGTTTGCGTCAGGGGCTGGCGCTGGTAGCGATGGTGGGCGCGGGCGTCACCCGCAACCCGCTGCACTGCCATCGTTTCTGGCAGCAGTTGAAAGGACAGCCGGTGGAGTTTACCTGGCAGTCGGAAGAGGGTATCAGCCTGGTGGCCGTACTGCGTACCGGCCCGACGGAAAGCCTGATTCAGGGTCTGCACCAGTCCATTTTCCGCGCTGAAAAACGCATCGGCCTGGTGCTTTTCGGCAAGGGCAATATCGGCTCCCGCTGGCTGGAGCTGTTTGCCCGCGAGCAGAGCACGCTCTCGGCGCGTACCGGTTTTGAATTTGTGCTGGCAGGGGTGGTGGATAGCCGTCGCAGCCTGCTGAACTACGAAGGGCTGGATGCCAGCCGGGCGCTGGCGTTCTTCAATGATGAAGCCATTGAACAGGATGAAGAGTCGCTGTTCCTGTGGATGCGCGCGCACCCGTATGACGATCTGGTGGTGCTGGATGTGACCGCTAGCGAACAGCTGGCGGATCAGTATCTCGACTTTGCCAGCCACGGTTTTCACGTCATCAGCGCCAACAAACTGGCCGGGGCGAGCACCAGCAATAAGTATCGCCAGATCCACGACGCGTTTGATAAGACCGGGCGTCACTGGCTGTACAACGCTACCGTGGGCGCGGGATTGCCGATCAACCACACCGTGCGCGATCTGATCGACAGCGGCGACACTATCCTGTCAATCAGTGGGATCTTCTCCGGCACGCTGTCCTGGCTGTTCCTGCAGTTTGATGGCTCTGTGCCGTTTACCGATCTGGTGGATCAGGCCTGGCAACAGGGACTGACGGAACCGGATCCGCGCGTTGACCTGTCCGGTAAAGATGTGATGCGCAAGCTGGTGATTCTGGCACGCGAAGCAGGCTATGACATCGAGCCGGATCAGGTCCGCGTTGAGTCACTGGTTCCTGCGCACTGTGAAGAAGGCTCAATCGACCACTTCTTTGAGAATGGCGATGAACTGAACGATCAGATGGTGCAGCGTCTGGAAGCAGCCCGCGAAATGGGGCTAGTGCTGCGCTATGTGGCGCGTTTCGACGCCAACGGCAAAGCGCGTGTCGGCGTGGAAGCCGTTCGTCCAGAGCATCCGCTGGCAGCGCTGCTGCCGTGCGATAACGTCTTCGCCATCGAAAGTCGCTGGTATCGCGATAATCCGTTGGTGATCCGTGGACCCGGTGCCGGGCGAGACGTCACTGCCGGGGCGATCCAGTCGGATATTAACCGTCTGGCGCAACTGCTGTAGTTTTTTGCCGGATGGCGTTGCGCTTATCCGGCTTACGGTTCGTGCGTAATCCTGTCCGGATAAGATGCATCAGCATCCTGTCCGGCGTGTTACCGAGCGGCAAAAACCTCTTTTGCCGCGAAAAGACCGTTCAGCGCTGCCGGAAAACCGGCATACACCGCCATCTGCATCATCACCTCGATAATCTCCTCCTGCGTTAACCCAACGTGCAGCGCGGCGGCAATATGTACCTTCAACTGCGGTGTGGCGTTACCCAGCGCGGTCAGGGCGGCAACGGTGGCGATTTCCCGACTGCGTAAATCCAGGCCGGGCCGGGAATAGATATCGCCAAAAGGAAACTCAATCAGATAGCGAGCGAAGTCGGGGGCAATGTCCTTCAGGCTCTCGACGACGGCATCGCCACCTTTGCCATCAACCTGCTGTAGCATGTCCTGACCAGTAATAAACCGTTCTGAATGCATGATGTCTTCCTCGTCTGTGCAATGTATGGCGTGAGGATAGGGCGGGTGGAATGATTTGGATAATACTGTTTCCGTGATACCTTTTCGGTATGACAACTCCGCCTCTGCACTCTCTGGATATTCGCCTGCTACGTTACTTTGCCGTGGTGGCGGAAGAGAACAACATGAGCCGGGCAGCCCAGCGACTGTTTATGTCGCAACCGCCGCTCAGCCGCCATATACGCCAGCTTGAAGAACGTCTGGGGGTGACGCTGTTTGTCCGTCATACCAAAGGGTTAACGCTGACGAATGAGGGGCTGCGCGTGCTGGAGATCGTGCGTCCGCTGCTGGAACAGCAGGATAAAACCTATGCGGCCCTGAGTCAGCTTGCGCCAGACGGCATGCCGTCGCTGCGCCTGGGGTTGACGACGGCGTTTGAGCAGGGCGTTTTCGCCGTGCTGGAAACGCAACTGAATGCCCGGGGCGACAGCCTGCGTCTTGTGCGGCAGGGCTCGCCCGATCTCGTACGTCAGGTGCGACGCGGAAAACTGGATGCTGCCGTGGTGGCGTTGCCGCTGGAGACCGCCGGACTTGCCGTCACGTCGCTCGACTGGCGTGAGCCGCTCATCGCTGCGTTGCCTGCCATCTGGCCAGAGTCTGGCAGTGACGCCCTCTCCCTGAAGGCACTTAATCACCGACCGCTGTTCTGGTTCAGTCGGGAACGAAATCCGGCCTTCTTTGACGCTACGCGGGCGTGCTTTCAGCGTGTGGGTTACGCTCCCACCTGTCTTGAAGAACCGCTGGAGCATGACGTTCTGCTGGCGCGAATTGCCCATGGCGATGGTCTGAGCTTATTTCCTGCTTCCTTTGCTGCTATTCAGCGTCAGGGCGTGGTTTTTCGTCCACTGAGCGACGGTGAGCTCAGTATTCAGGCGGGGCTGGTGATGCTGCCGGAGAACGCTGCGCGCTTACAATGGCTGAAAAGCGTGATGCTGTCCGCCGGTATAGCCGACTAACGTGAATTTTTTTCATCTTCCCTGACTTTTCCTCACTATCAACGATGATTTTTCAGTTGACGTCATCGCGCTTTTCCGTCATTTTTACATCTGGACGTCTAAACGGATAGATGTTCACAACACAACATATAATGACAAGCGATTGATGAGGTAAGGTATGAGCTTTTTTCACGCCAACCAGCGGGAAGCCCTGAATCAGAGCCTGGCGGAAGTCCAGGGTCAGATTAACGTTTCGTTCGAGTTTTTCCCGCCGCGCACCAGTGAAATGGAGCAAACCCTGTGGAATTCCATCGATCGCCTGAGCAGCCTGAAGCCGAAGTTTGTTTCGGTAACCTACGGCGCCAACTCTGGCGAACGCGACCGCACGCACAGCATTATCAAAGGGATTAAAGATCGCACCGGTCTGGAAGCCGCACCGCACCTGACCTGTATTGATGCGACCCGCGATGAACTGCGTACTATTGCACAGGACTACTGGAACAACGGAATCCGCCACATCGTTGCGCTGCGCGGCGATCTGCCGGCAGGCAGCGGCAAGCCGGATATGTATGCTGCCGACCTGGTGAGCCTGCTGAAAGAGGTGGCCGACTTTGATATCTCGGTCGCCGCTTACCCGGAAGTGCATCCGGAAGCGAAAAGCGCGCAGGCGGACCTGCTTAACCTGAAGCGCAAAGTGGATGCCGGGGCAAACCGTGCCATCACTCAATTTTTCTTTGACGTCGAAAGCTATCTGCGTTTTCGCGACCGCTGCGTCTCTGCGGGAATCGACGTGGAAATCATTCCTGGTATTCTGCCGGTCTCGAATTTTAAGCAGGCGAAGAAGTTTGCTGATATGACCAATGTGCGCATTCCGGCCTGGATGTCACAAATGTTTAACGGACTTGATGACGATGCAGAAACCCGCAAGCTGGTGGGGGCAAATATCGCCATGGACATGGTGAAAATTTTAAGCCGGGAAGGAGTAAAAGATTTTCATTTCTACACACTTAACCGCGCTGAAATGAGCTACGCGATTTGCCACACCCTCGGTGTCAGACCCGGTATATAAATGCCTCGGCCCTCCCTGGAGGGCTTTTTTACACCTCATTTTGATCTACATCTCTGTAACTAAAAATATAAAAGGTATCAGCTATCGAATCTGTGGATTATTTCGACTATATCTTATCTCTGTAGGTGTATATCGTAATGTAAACACTGTAAAGGGAGCATATAGATGAGCACGCCAGACGATATTCATGACCCGACGTCCGCCGGAAAATGTCCTTTTCATCAGGGCGGCCATGACCAGAGCGCTGGAGCAGGAACAACCAGCCGCGACTGGTGGCCTAACCAGCTTCGCGTCGACCTTTTAAATCAACACTCCAACCGTTCAAACCCGCTGGGTGAAGATTTTGATTACCGCAAAGAATTCAGCAAATTAGATTATTCCGCACTGAAAGGCGATCTCAGAGCGCTTCTCACCGAATCTCAACCATGGTGGCCTGCTGACTGGGGAACCTATGCCGGCCTGTTTATCCGCATGGCCTGGCACGGCGCCGGTACCTATCGTTCTGTTGACGGACGCGGCGGCGCGGGTCGTGGACAGCAGCGTTTCGCTCCCCTGAACTCCTGGCCGGATAACGTGAGCCTGGACAAGGCGCGTCGTCTGCTGTGGCCAATCAAGCAAAAATACGGACAAAAAATTTCCTGGGCAGACCTGTTTATTCTGGCGGGTAACGTCGCGCTGGAAAACTCGGGCTTCCGTACCTTTGGCTTCGGTGCGGGTCGCGAGGATGTCTGGGAACCGGATCTGGATGTGAACTGGGGCGATGAGAAAACGTGGCTTGCCCACCGTGACCCGGAAGAACTGGCAAAACGTCCTTTAGCCGCCACCGAGATGGGGCTTATTTACGTTAACCCGGAAGGTCCTAATGCCAGCGGTGAACCGCTTTCAGCGGCCTCGGCGATTCGTGCAACCTTTGGCAATATGGGGATGGACGATGAAGAAACCGTCGCGTTGATTGCGGGCGGTCATACGTTGGGTAAAACCCACGGGGCAGGCCCGGCGACGCACGTCGGCCCGGACCCGGAAGTGGCGCCGATCGAAAACCAGGGTTTAGGCTGGAAAAGCGATTTTGGCAGCGGCGCGGGCGCGGATGCAATTACATCCGGACTGGAAGTGGTCTGGACGCAAACCCCAACCCAGTGGAGCAACTACTTCTTCGAGAACCTGTTCAAATATGAATGGGTACAGACGCGTAGCCCGGCTGGCGCCATCCAGTTTGAAGCGGTTGATGCACCAGAAATTATTCCTGATCCGTTCGACCCGTCGAAAAAACGTAAACCTACGATGCTGGTCACCGACCTGACGCTGCGTTTTGATCCGGAATTCGAAAAAATTTCCCGTCGTTTCCTGAACGATCCGCAGGCGTTTAACGAAGCCTTCGCCCGGGCATGGTTTAAACTGACCCACCGTGATATGGGGCCGAAAGCGCGTTACATCGGACCGGAAGTACCAAAAGAAGATCTGATTTGGCAGGATCCGCTGCCGCAACCGACCTTCAATCCTACGGAAGAAGATATCCTGAGCCTGAAGTCTGCTATTGCTGATTCCGGTCTCTCTGTGGGCGAACTGGTGTCCGTTGCGTGGGCGTCTGCGTCGACCTTCCGCGGTGGTGATAAACGTGGCGGGGCGAACGGTGCGCGTCTGGCGTTAGCGCCGCAGCGCGGCTGGGATGTTAATGCGATTGCCACGCGTGCGCTGCCGGTTCTGGAGAAAATCCAGCGTGATTCCGCTAAAGCGTCGCTGGCCGATATCATTGTTCTTGCTGGTGTCGTGGGGGTTGAAAAAGCTGCCAGCGCCGCAGGTGTCAGCATTCATGTGCCGTTTACTCCTGGTCGTGTGGATGCACGTCAGGATCAGACGGATATTGAGATGTTTGAACTGCTCAAGCCGATCGCCGATGGTTTCCGCAACTATCGTGGCGAACCTGGCGCGGCAACGACAGAGTCTCTGCTGATCGATAAAGCGCAGCAGTTAACCCTGACCGCACCGGAGATGACCGTGCTGGTGGGTGGTCTGCGTGTTCTTGGTGCGAACTACGACGGTAGTAAGCAGGGGGTCTTTACCGATCGTCCGGGCGTACTCAGCAATGACTTCTTCGTCAATCTGCTGGATATGCGTCACGAATGGAAACCGGTTGATGAGTCAAACGAACAGTTTGAAGGCCGCGATCGGCAGACGGGTGAAGTGAAATACACGGCTTCCCGTGCGGACCTGGTCTTTGGCTCTCATGCGGTATTGCGTGCTCTGGCGGAAGTGTATGCCGGTAGTGATGCGCACGTGAAGTTTGTGAAGGACTTCGTTGCGGCATGGGTGAAAGTGATGAACCTGGACCGCTTCGACCTGCAGTAATCCCGATTCTGACGTAATCTGACCCCACTTCAGCGACTGCTTGCAGTCGCTGAAGTGTATTTGTAGGGGTATAGTGTCCGCAGGAAACGTCAATCTACTGGATCAATCATGTCTGTCTCAGGAAAGGGCAATCCACTGGCAATCGGTGGTCTTATCTTGCTTACCCTTATCTGGAGCTATAGCTGGATTTTTATGAAGCAGGTCACGAGCTATATCGGGGCGTTCGACTTCACTGCATTACGCTGTATCTTCGGAGCCTTAATATTATTCATCGTCCTCCTTCTGCGTGGTCGCGGTCTGCGCCCGACGCCATTTCGGTTTACGCTGGCGATTGCGTTGTTGCAGACCTGCGGGATGATTGGCTTTGGTCAGTGGGCGCTGGTCAGTGGCGGAGCAGGAAAGGTCGCGATTCTGACCTATACCATGCCGTTCTGGGTCGTCATTCTGGCGGCGCTGTTTCTGGGTGAGCGATTGCGACGCCTGCAATACGCCGCGATTGCCGTTGCCGCAATAGGACTATTTCTGGTTCTGCAACCGTGGCAACTGGATTTATCAACGTTGAAGAGCGCCCTGCTGGCGATTCTCTCCGGAGTCAGTTGGGGAGCGAGCGCCATTGTCGCTAAACGTCTGTATGCCCGCCATCCACGCGTCGATTTGCTGTCGTTAACGGCCTGGCAGATGTTGTATGCCGCGCTGGTGATGAGTGCGGTGGCCTGGCTGGTGCCGCAGCGGGAAGTTGACTGGCAGCCGGTGGTCCTCTGGGCGTTGGGATATAGCGCGATTCTTGCGACGGCGCTGGCCTGGAGTTTGTGGCTGTTTGTTCTGAAGAATTTGCCTGCCAGTATTGCCAGCTTAAGCACCCTGGCGGTGCCGGTCTGTAGCGTGCTGTTTTCCTGGTGGCTGCTTGGCGAAAACCCCGGTCCCGTTGAGGGTGGGGGAATTGTGCTGATCGTTCTGGCGTTGGCGATTGTCAGCCGGAAAAAACGTGAGCTACAGGCGCTAGAACAGGCTTGATGAAATGAGAAACACTCCCGGCGATGCCGGGAGTGTAGAGCGCGTTATTCCCACTCTTGCAGATAGCGCTGACCGTACTGGTCGGCAACCAACAGCGCGGCATAAACCTGATCCGGCGTTGCGCCGCCAGGCATGTTGTGAATGGTTTCGCCTTCCGCGCAGGAGGCTTCCGCCACGATACGCATTTTCGCCGTGATATCCTGTTTGATATCCAGTTGCGCCAGCGTAATCGGCAGACCGACGGAATGGCATAGTGCGGCAACGGTCTCAATCTCTTCAACCGGCGCGTTTTCCAGAATCAGCTGAGTCAGCGTACCAAAGGCCACTTTTTCACCGTGATAGTAGTGGTGCGCATCCGGGATCGCCGTCAGGCCGTTGTGAACCGCGTGCGCGGCAGCCAGACCGCCGCTTTCAAAGCCGACGCCGCTCAGATAGGTGTTGGCCTCAATCACACGTTCAAGCGCCGGGGTCACGACGTGCTGCTCGGCGGCGAGCATCGCTTTTTCACCCTCTTCGAGCAGCGTGTTGTAGCACAGTTCAGCCAGCGCCAGCGCCGCCTGAGTGCATTTGCCGCCCGCCATGGTGATCGCGCCGCTGCGTGAACACGCGCGCGCTTCAAACCAGGTGGCCAGCGCATCACCAATCCCTGCGGCTAACAGACGCGCCGGGGCGCCGGCAACGATTTTGGTGTCGACGATAACCATATGCGGGTTGTGCGGTAGCAGCAGATAACGGTCAAATTCACCGGCATCGGTGTAAATAACGGAAAGAGCGCTGCATGGCGCATCGGTTGAGGCGATGGTCGGGGCGATCGCCACAGGCAGGTTCATAAAGTGGGCAAGGGCTTTGGCGGTATCCAGCGTTTTACCGCCGCCGATGCCGAGCACGGCACCACACCGTGCGTTTTCCGCCACGCTGCGCAAACGGTCGATCTCGTTTTGCGAGCATTCACCGCCAAACGGCGCAACTTCCAGCGCCAGTCCTGCATTTTTAAAACTTTTTTCCAGCTCGCCCTGAGCGAAACCGAGAACAAATTTGTCGCCGACAACCAGCCAACGTTCAGCCAACGGCTTGAGGTATTCGCCAAGACGCGTGATGACATCTGCACCCTGGATGTACTTACCAGGTGATTGAATAATGCGATCCATACTTTATTTCCCTCACAGGTTGATGTTACCGAATGCGTTTTTCCAGTCTTGTTCAAACTTCTCAACAGCTGACTGTACCGCAGGGGTATCGAGCATTTGTTGCGCTACATCTAAAGGAAGGGTGATTGCTTCACAGCCCGCCAGCAGACAATCCAGCGCCTGGCGTGGCGTTTTAAAACTGGCGGCCAGCACTTTGCTTTTTGGTGCATGACGTTCCAGTAGCGTCTGTAATTCCTGAACTGTGCGGATACCGTCCCCGCCCTGGGCATCTACGCGGTTGACGTAAGGCGCGACATATTTTGCCCCCGCCAGCGCGGCAAGCAGTCCCTGAGAGGCGCTGTACACGGCGGTGCCCAGGGTGACTATGCCCTCTTTTTTCAACTGCTTGATGGCGACCAGTCCTTCAGAGGTTACCGGGATTTTCACCACAATTCCCGGAACGGCATTGTTCAGACGTTTAGCTTCATTCACCATTCCCTGCGCATCGCGGCTCATGGTCTGGGCAAACAGAAGGCCGTTTTCGCCAATCACCTTTTGCAGACGCGGCAGAACATCCCAGATGGATTCTTTGCTTGCCGCGACAATACTCGGGTTGGTCGTCACCCCGGCGATAGGGAAGATGCGGGTCAGACGTTCGACTTCCGCCACATTGGCGCTATCCAGATACAGTTCCATTTTGCTTCCTCTTAAAGTTCAAGCTCATGTTGCAGCAGGCTGGCAATCGCGTCGGCAGACGCGGCATTCACCAGCGCATTGCGAAATTCTTCGTGCATAATGCGACGGGCCAGGCGCGAGAAGATACGCATGTGCTGGTCCCCCGCAGCGTGTTTGTTGAGTGTTAGCATGATGATGAACTGCGCCTCATCATCTCCCCAGCGGACAGGCGCTTTCAGGCGTGCCACGCTGATAGTGGACTGCTCAATATGTTCAGATTTGCTGTGCGGGATAGCGAAGCTGAAGCCCAGCCCGGTAGAGAATACTGCCTCACGTGCCCACAGATCGGCTTCCAGTTTGCGGGGGTAGCGGCAGCGACTGGCGAGCAGCAGATTGTCGGTCATCCCTTTGATCACCTCTTCTTTGCTGCGCCAGTCACTGTCGAGGGTGATGCATTGGGCGGTGACCAGTGGGGCATCCTGCTGCGTCATGCGGAACTGCGCCAGCAGATGCTCCACTTCCAGCGACGTGCGACAGGCCATCGCCTGATTCAGCAACTGTCGGCAGGCGCGGCTATCGAGTTGCGCCATTCGCGCTTTAGCGGCCGGAATGGCGGGGGCGCTCATGCTGATTTCATCCAGCCCCAACCCGACCAGTAATGGCAGAACGGAACCTTTTGCCCCGAGCTCGCCACACAGGCCGATCCATTTCCCCTGACGATGCACCGCCTGCACCGCAAAATCCAGCGCGCGCAGGAAGGCCGGGTTCAGGCTGTTGTAGTGGCGGGTGACTTTGGCGTTATCGCGGTCAACGGCCAACAGGTATTGCGTCAGGTCATTGCTGCCAATACTAAAGAAATCAATCTCTTCGCAACACTGGTCGATGATGAACATCACTGACGGGACTTCCAGCATAATGCCGAGCGGGATCTTCTCATCAAACGGGATCTGCTCATTGCGAAGCTGCTGTTTGGCTTCCGCCAGTTTCTCTTTCACCCACAGGATCTCTTCCATCGAGGAGATCATCGGGATCATAATTTTCAGGCTTCCGTGCGCCGATGCGCGCAGGATCGACCGGAGCTGAGTGGTAAACAGCGCGGCGTACTCTTCATAAATACGCACGGCGCGATAGCCAAGGAACGGGTTGGCTTCAGCAGGAATATTCAGGTAATCAACGGGCTTATCGCCACCGATATCCATCGTGCGCACAATAATGCTGCGCCCCTGTGCGGATTCCAGCGCCTGGCAAAAAATGTTGTACAGCTCGTTCTCGCCCGGGGCGCTGATCCGGTCCATATACAGCATTTCGGTGCGGAACAGGCCAACCGCCTCCGCGCCGTTGCCAAATGCCGCCTGCGCTTCCACGGAGTGAGCGATATTGGCGGCAACTTCCATACGGATGCCATCGGCCGTGCGCGCTTCCTGGGTCAGCCAGACGCGCTGTTGCTCGCGCAGCGCCTCGTGCACGCGGGCTTCCTGCTGATAGTAGCGGCTGACCGGTTCGTCAGGTGCGACCACCACCGCCCCTGCATTGCCGTCGATATAAACCTCTTGCTGTAGCCACGGGGTTAAGGCGTCAATCGTGACGCCGACCAGGGTGGGGATGTTGAATGAACGAGCAAGAATCACGGTGTGCGAGGTCGTACCGCCGCTTTTCAGTAACAACCCTTTGAGCAACGTTTTGTCCAGTTCCAGGAACTGGCTGGGCGTCAACTCATCCGCCATACAAATGGTGGGCTGGGTCAGTTTTCCCGGTGCCGGAAAGCGCTTTTCACCGTAGATGTGTTGCAGCAACTGGAAACAGACGTCGCGTACGTCCAGCGCGCGTTCCTGCAAATAGCGACTGCTGGAACGGGCAAACTCATCGCAGAAATGGTTGGCGCTGTCGACAATCGCCTGCGCGCAGCTTAAGCCGCGAGAAACGCCTGCCAGCAAATGCTGACGCAAGGAGGTATCGCCTGCCAGCGAGCGGTGGGCTTCCAGAATCGCGCTGGTGGCACCGTCGCTGTCAAGCAAACGAAACGCAATGTTTTTCACCAGCAGCGTTAAGCCGCGATCCAGCGCCGACTGCTCGCTTTCCACATCGCCTGCCACAGGGAGTTCGCCGAGCGCGTTGAGATCCAGCGAAGAGAGAAGCATCAGGATGCCGCCCGCGCTGCCAGTGCAAACGCTACGGGCGCGGAAAAGCTGCGGGTTCAGGTGAGTCAGTGAAGCCGGTAGCGGCTCTAATTCGCTGTTGCTGACCTCTGCCAGCGGGGCATCGCAGTGGGGGAATTCGTCGCGCAGCCACTGGCTCAGGCGCTGATGGGCATCGGCTTCATCCGCTCCCGTAATCAGCAACTGGCAGTGGTCGCCAGCCAGCGTATCCGTGCCAATCAACGCCAGCGCGCTCTTGGCGTTGCCCTTACGATCGGTTCGCAGGTTGTGCCACTCAATGTGTGAAGTAAAGGTGTTACACAGGGTCTCAACATGGCTTGCCGGGCGCGCATGGACGCCATTGGGCAGCTCACAGGTAAATTCCACAATCAGGGCCATTGCCTCTCTCCCATAACGGTTTTCTGCCTACAGCATAAGAGGCCTTGCTTGTTCGCTGCCATGTGACAATTCTGCCAAAAACTGGACAAATGTAATGTAAGGAGAAAAGTGAGAGACAGTTCACAAGTCCTCGCAGTGTCCATGAATTCTCTTATCCCTCAACTTATGAAGCGGATCTCATTTTTGTACTGACATTACAAAAATCCAGTAAATGGCCTTTTTATCCACTGTCTGCGACCTTGTGGATTGCCTATTGTTTGCCACAACAACGTTATGGACATGGGCAAACACCTGCCCGGGAGCGACTTATGAATGAGTTGGTACAAATCCTGAAAAATACCCGTCAGCATCTGATGACGGGGGTGTCGCATATGATCCCCTTTGTGGTCGCAGGCGGCATATTACTGGCGGTCTCCGTCATGCTGTATGGCAAAGGCGCGGTGCCCGATGCCGCGACCGATCCGAATCTCAAAAAACTGTTTGATATCGGTGTAGCCGGGCTGACGCTGATGGTGCCTTTCCTCGCGGCGTACATTGGTTATTCCATTGCGGAACGCTCTGCGCTGGCGCCGTGTGCGATCGGTGCCTGGGTAGGCAACAGCTTCGGTGCCGGATTCTTCGGGGCGCTGATTGCCGGGATTATCGGCGGCATTGTCGTGCACTATCTGAAAAAGATTCCGGTCCATAAGGTGTTGCGTTCTGTGATGCCCATCTTCGTGATTCCTATCGTCGGGACCTTTATTACGGCGGGCATCATGATGTGGGGACTGGGCGAACCCGTTGGCGCGCTGACCGCCAGTCTGACCCAGTGGCTGCAAGGCATGCAGCAGGGCAGTATCGTGATGTTGGCAGTGATTATGGGGCTGATGCTGGCCTTTGACATGGGCGGACCGATCAACAAAGTGGCCTACGCCTTCATGCTGATTTGCGTAGCGCAGGGGGTTTACACCGTGGTGGCCATTGCGGCTGTTGGGATCTGCGTACCGCCGCTGGGCTTAGGACTGGCGACGCTGGTGGGGCGTAAAAACTTCTCTTCTGAAGAACGCGAAGCCGGTAAAGCGGCGCTGGTGATGGGGTGTGTGGGCGTTACCGAAGGGGCGATTCCTTTCGCTGCCGCTGACCCGCTGCGCGTCATTCCTTCCATCATGCTGGGTTCGGCCTGCGGTGCGGTCACGGCGGCGTTGTTCGGCGCTCAGTGTTACGCCGGCTGGGGCGGCCTGATTGTTCTGCCGGTGGTTGAAGGCAAACTGGGTTATGTCGCCGCGGTGGCGGTAGGTGCGGTGGTTACGGCTGTCTGTGTGAACGTGCTGAAAAGTCTGGCACGGAAGAATGTCTCTCAGACCGACGAGAAAGAAGACGATCTGGATTTAGATTTTGAAATTAATTAAGTGAGGAGTGGCGTCATGACAAAAATTATTGCAGTAACCGCATGTCCTTCAGGTGTTGCACATACCTATATGGCTGCTGAAGCGCTGGAAAGTGCAGCTAAAGCGAAAGGTTGGGAAGTGAAAGTGGAGACGCAGGGCTCGATTGGTCTGGAAAATGAACTGACACCCGCTGACGTGGCGCAGGCCGATATCGTCATTCTGACCAAGGATATCGGGATCAAATTCGAGGAGCGTTTTGCAGGCAAGACTATCGTACGCGTCAACATCAGCGATGCGGTAAAACGTGCTGACGCGATCATGAATAAGATTGGCGCGCATCTGGCGCAGACTGCGTAACCGTTTTGTTTACCGGATGGCGGCGTTGCCTTATCCGGCCTACGAATCTTTAGGCTTGATAAGCGTAGCGCCATCAGGCATTCATGCCCACAGGAGTTCCTCATGACCCACCGCATCCACCGCTTAAAAGCGGCACTCTTTCAGAACAGCAGGGAAATTTCGCTCGAGCGTGCAATGCTGTATACCGCCAGTCATCAGCAGACGGAAGGGGAGCCGGTCATTTTACGCCGGGCGAAAGCGACCGCGTATATCCTCGAGCATGTCGTGATTTCGATTCGTGATGAGGAACTGATTGCCGGCAACCGTACCGTTAAACCGCGTGCGGGCATCATGTCACCGGAGATGGACCCGTACTGGCTGCTCAACGAACTGGATCAGTTCCCGACCCGTCCCCAGGACCGTTTCGACATCAGCGAAGACGATAAACGTCTCTATCGTGATGTGCTGTTCCCTTACTGGGAAAAACGCTCGATGAAGGATTTCATCAACGATCAGATGACGGATGAGGTTAAGGCCGCCGTCAGTACCCAGATTTTTAGCATCAACCAGACGGATAAGGGGCAGGGGCATATCATCATTGATTATCCACGCCTGCTGAATCACGGACTGGGTGAACTGGTGGCGCAGATGCGCACGCACTGCCAGCAGGAGCCGGATAACGCCTTTTACCAGGCGGCACTACTGCTGCTGGAAGCGTCGCAGCGCCATATTCTGCGCTATGCCGTACTGGCGGAAAGCATGGCTGAACGTTGCCTGGATGCCACTCGTCGCCAGGAGTTGCTGACTATCTCCGCCAACTCGCGGCATAACGCGCAGCATAAGCCGCACACCTTCTGGCAGGCGTGCCAGCTGTTCTGGTACATGAACATCATTCTGCAGTACGAATCCAACGCCAGCTCGCTGTCGCTGGGCCGTTTCGATCAGTACATGCTGCCGTTTTATCAGGCGTCGCTGACGCAGGGAGACGATCCCGCATTCCTGAAAGAGTTGCTTGAATCGCTGTGGGTGAAATGTAACGACATCGTGCTTCTGCGTTCGACCAGCAGCGCGCGTTATTTCGCTGGCTTCCCGACTGGCTATACCGCGCTACTTGGCGGCCTGACAGAGAATGGCCGCAGTGCGGTCAACGTGCTTTCATTCCTCTGTCTGGATGCCTATCAGAGCGTGCAGCTACCCCAGCCGAATCTGGGTGTCCGCACCAACGCGTTGATTGATACGCCGTTTCTGATGAAGACCGCCGAGACTATCCGTCTGGGTACCGGTATTCCGCAGATCTTTAATGACGAAGTGGTGATCCCGGCATTCCTCAACCGGGGTGTCTCACTGGAAGATGCGCGTGATTATGCGGTGGTGGGATGCGTGGAGTTGTCGATTCCGGGCAGAACCTACGGCCTGCATGATATCGCCATGTTCAACCTGTTGAAGGTTATGGAAATTAGCCTGTACGAGAATGAAGGTAATCGCGAGCTGACCTGGGACGGTCTGCTGGCGCATATTCGCGCCAAAATCAGCCACTACATCACGCTGATGGTCGAAGGCAGCAATATTTGCGATATCGGTCATCGCGACTGGGCGCCGGTGCCGTTGCTCTCTTCGTTTATCAGTGATTGTCTGGAGAAGGGATGTGACATCACCGACGGCGGCGCGCGCTATAATTTCTCTGGTGTGCAGGGTATTGGCATCGCCAACCTCAGTGATTCTCTGCATGCGCTGAATGGACTGGTGTTTGATCAGCAGCGCCTCCGTTTTGACGAACTTCTTGCGGTGTTAAAGGCTAACTTTGCCACGCCGGAAGGGGAAAAGATCCGCGCCAGACTGATCAACCGTTTCCAGAAATACGGTAATGACATTGATGAGGTGGATAACATCAGCGCTGAACTGCTGCGTTATTACTGTAAAGAGGTAGAGAAATATCAGAATCCGCGTGGCGGTCAGTTTACACCGGGCTCGTATACCGTTTCCGCGCACGTGCCGTTGGGAGCGGTGGTCGGGGCGACGCCGGATGGCCGTTTTTCCGGAGAACAGCTGGCGGATGGCGGTTTGTCGCCGATGCTTGGGCAGGATATGCAGGGGCCGACGGCGGTGTTGAAATCGGTCAGTAAACTGGATAACACGCTGTTGTCTAACGGGACGTTGCTGAACGTGAAGTTCACGCCCGCCACGCTGGAAGGAGAGGCAGGATTACGCAAGCTGTGTGATTTCTTGCGCGCCTTTACCCAGCTCAAACTGCAGCATATTCAGTTTAACGTGGTAAATGCCGAAACGCTGCGGGAAGCGCAGTTGCGACCCCAGGATTTCGCCGGGCTGGTGGTACGCGTGGCAGGGTATAGCGCCTTCTTTGTCGAGCTGTCGAAGGAGATTCAGGATGACATCATTCGCCGCACCGCGCATCAGTTGTGAGGTTGTGGAGTCGTACGACGAGGAGGTCGCGCGCATCTTCAATATTCAACGGTATTCGCTGAATGACGGTCAGGGGATCCGTACGGTGGTCTTTTTTAAAGGCTGCCCGCACACCTGCCCGTGGTGCGCCAATCCGGAATCGATCTCGCCACGAATTGAAACGGTGCGACGGGAAAGCAAATGCCTGCACTGTACGCCGTGTCTGCGTGATGCCGACGAGTGTCCTTCCGGGGCGTTTGAGCGGATTGGCCGCGACGTTACCCTGGATGAACTGGAACGCGAGGTGATGAAAGATGACGTTTTCTTTCGCACCTCTGGCGGCGGGGTGACGCTATCGGGTGGCGAAGTGCTGATGCAGGCAGGTTTCGCCACCCGGTTCTTACAACGGCTGCAGCGCTGGGGTGTGCATTGTGCAATTGAAACGGCAGGCGATGCCCCCGGTCGTCGGCTGCTTCCGCTGGCGAAAGCGTGTGATGAAGTGCTGTTCGATTTAAAGATCATGGAGCCTGAACGGGCCCGTGAGATTGTGGCGATGAATATGCCGCGCGTCGTGGCTAATTTGCGGATGCTGGTGGCGGAGGGCGTTAACGTGATCCCCCGTTTGCCGCTGATCCCTGGCTACACGCTCACGCATGAGAATATGCAGCGCGCGCTGACGTTGCTGTTATCGCTTGGTATAAAGCAACTGCACCTGCTACCGTTTCATCTGTATGGTGAACCGAAATATCGGTTGCTTGGGCAGCAATGGGTGATGAAGGATGTTCCTGCGCCAACGGAACAGGTTATTGCCCAAATGCGTGAGATGGCGGAGAACGCGGGCTTTCAGGTCACAACAGGAGGTTAATATGTCCGTTTCAACAGGGCGATTTCTGGTCGCGGTGACGGCCTGCGTAAGCGGTGTGGCCCATACCTACATGGCGGCAGAACGGCTGGAGAAGTTGTGCCAGCAGGAAAAGTGGACCATCAAGATTGAAACGCAGGGCGCGCTTGGTACGGAAAATCACTTAACCGAAGAGGATATCCGTCGGGCGGATGCCGTGTTGCTGATTACTGATATCGAACTGGCGGGCGCGGAGCGTTTTACCCAATGCCGTTATGTTCAGTCCGGGATTAACGCCTTTCTGCGCGAACCGCAGCGTGTCATGAGCGCGGTGCGTAAGTTGCTTTCCGCTCCACAATATACCCATCTTATTCTGGAGTAACCTGCTTTTCCGTTAGCTGACTGTGATACTGACGACGATATTCTGACGGCGAGCGTTCGGTATTTTTACGAAACAGGCGGCAAAAGTAGTTACTGTCCACAAATCCGCAGGTGTGCGCGACTTCTTTCACTTTTAAGTCGTAGCCTTTCAACAAGGTTTTTGCGTGTTCCAGTCGCGTATGGTTCAGGTATTCGTTAAAGCCAACAGCCCCTGTTTTTTGAAACAGATGCGAGAGATAGTTCGGCGAGATATAGAACGCCTGCGCCACCGATTCCCGGGTGAGCGGTGAGGCGTAGCGCTCGTCAATGTAGTCGCGGATAGCCTCAAACAGCGCCTGGCTACGTGAGGCGGTTTGAATCTGGCTGCCGAGCAGATCGCGACAGTGGCTAAGCAGACTGGCGACAATCAACCGCGCCGTCTGCTGCTCCTGTGGTTGCATCTGCATTTCATTGAGCGTCTGCAACAGAAAGGAGCCGATGCGTGGGCCACGGCGCGCCACGTGTTGTTTGACCAGATTCTGGTACGTCTTCCCATCCCATTGCACCACGCTGAATCCCAGCTGTTGTTTGCCAAACAGAATACTGAGCGTGATGACCGGCACCTGCCACTGCGGAAGATTCCAGCCGCCAGCGGGCACATAAAGGACATCGTACGGGGTGAGCGTGTCGGTAAGGCTGGCGTCGGTCAGTTCACCTTCCAGCACGATTTCCAGACGGGGGAAATCGACCTGATACGCCAGCTCCGGGATGGGGGTGAGCGTACTGGCAAAAAAAATCTGGCGCAGCGGCGCGGGGCCATGAATCAGGCGGGATAGAAGATGGCTGACGTCTTGATACATGATGATCCCTTGCGTTGCGCAGACAGGGAAACAGTAACCGCCGGGGGGAAAAAAGGCCACCCTAAAAAGCGTGGCCTGTTGAATGACTTACTGATTTCCTACCTGATCGCCATACGGCAGAGTGTCGTAATCAATCAGCGCATTTTTCTTGTACGGGTTGCCGATCCAGCGCGTGGTTTCTTTGAACTGCGGGCTGGTGATGGAACGCGTCGGATCGAAATCGTCGTAGGTCAGACCGGCTAAGTCGGACCAGGTGTGGATCAGTTCCGAGCTGCTGTACTTACGATTCACATTCTGTGATAAATCACGCGGATGCGCGGCCTGCCATTTCTCGGACGTCCACAACAGGAACGGCACGGTATACATGTGGCGCGTCGGGTTGTCCTCGTTACGACCCTGCGTTTTATGCGGCGGGGTGTCATACACCTCTTCACCGTGGTCGGAGAAATAGAGCAGGAAGCCGTTCGGATCGGTCGCTTTATAATCCTTAATCAGGCTCGCGACAACTTTGTCGTTATACAGGTTGGCGTTGTCGTAATCGTTATACGATTCCAGCTCTTCTGCGCTCAGGCCTGGCGGGACATGGTCGGTATTGCCGTCGAACTTGCCCTGGTCTTCCGGGTAGCGGAATTTGTACTTAATGTGTGTGCCCAGCAAATGTACGATGATGAACTTTTTCGGTGCCGGGTCAGCCATGATTTTCTTAAATGGCGCCAGCACGTTAGTGTCATATTCGCGCGCGCTTTGCGTCCGCTGCTGGTTCATATAGAACTGCTCGTCGGTCTGTTTAGAGAAAACCGTCAGCATGGTGTTACGGGCGGTCATTGTCTGCTGATTTGTGATCCAGTAGGTTTTGTATCCCGCCTGTTTCATCATGTTCATCAGCGACGGTTTCGTCAGATACAGGTCCGGGTTTTTCTCGTTCGCGAAGGTCAGCGCCTGCTGAAGGATTTCAATCGTGTAAGGGCGTGAGGTCACGACGTTATTAAACACGGTCAGATTCGGGTCTGACTTATGCAATTCGTCCAGTTCCGGCGTGGTTTCACGCGGATAACCATACAGACTCATGCGGCCACGCTGGGTGGATTCGCCAATCACCAGCACCAGCGTGCGCGGCGCGTCGCCGGACGTATCTTTAAAATTGCTCAGCGGAGGCAGGGCGTGGTTCTGACTTAGCAAGTTGTTGAGTGAGGTCAACTGGCGCTGATACTGGTAATAACCAATGACAAACTGCCATGGCGCCGCTGGCTCCATGCGCGAGGAGAGGCCGCTTAGCGTCTTCTCATATGGCGAGTTGCCAAACGCAGAACGAACCACAAACGGGTTCAGGATAAGCCCATACAGCAACGCAAAAGAGACGAGCCAACGCCAGCGTCCGGGGATATAGACCGGGCGCAGTCGTGTCCAGAGAAACACGGCGACAACGGTATAAGCCAGCGCAATGGCAATAATCTTCAGGCTGAAGTATTGGCTCAGATATTCACTGGCTTCGTTAGCATTGGTCTCAAACATCACAAACAGGACGCTTTGCGAAAACTCTTGCCCGTAGATGACGTAATAGCAGAGCGTGGCCAGCGACGTCGCCCACAACACGACTCCCACCACCGCAGCAATAATGCGGGTCCGACTCGGGAACAGGAAAATCGGGATCAGCCAAAGGGAACTGTAAAGCAACGAGTCACGCAGTCCGTTGGTACCGCTGAAACCCGTAATTAAAATAATGGCCTGTAATAAGGTGGAGAAAAACCAAAAATAGAGAAGCGCCCAGCCAAGGGCTTTCCAGCTAAATGATGGCGTAGACTGGAGGGTTGTGGATTGCATATTGTCAGCCTGTCTTTAAACGTGGTGCCAAACGTAGCGACTAAACCTTAAGAGAATCTGAAGCACCGGCGCAAAGGCACACGTTGCTCTGAAAAATCTCACGGTGGACAAAACAGACAGAAATATAGTGAATGTGTGGGGGTTATGACAGAAATATTTCAGCCCCCTCGTGCGCAATAGCACGCGAGGGGGGAGGGGGTGAAATTAGCCGGTATTACGCATACCTGCCGCCACGCCGGCGATGGTGACCATCAGCGCTTGTTCAACGCGAGGATCGGGCTCTTTGCCCTGTTGTTCCGTCAGTCGTGAGCGGTGTAACAGCTCAGCCTGCAGGACGTTCAGCGGGTCGGTGTAGATATTACGTAACTGGATAGACTCGGCAATCCACGGGAGATCGGCCATCAGATGCGAATCGTTGGCAATCGCCAGCACCACTTTGATGTCCTCTTCCAGCAGTTCGCGCAGCTCTTTGCCCAGCGGCCACAATTCTTTCGCGACCAGGCGCTGATCGTAGTATTCCGCCAGCCACAGGTCTGCTTTCGAGAACACCATTTCCAGCATGCCGAGGCGCGTGGAGAAGAACGGCCAGTCGCGACACATCGCCTCCAGTTCGCTCTGCTTACCATCTTCGACCACTTTTTGCAGCGCGGTACCGGCACCCAGCCAGGCGGGCAGCATCAGGCGGTTCTGCGTCCAGGCGAAGATCCACGGAATGGCGCGCAGAGATTCCACACCACCAGTTGGGCGACGTTTCGCCGGACGCGAGCCGAGCGGCAGTTTGCCCAGTTCTTGTTCCGGCGTTGCGGAGCGGAAGTACGGGACAAAGTCTTTGTTTTCACGCACGTAGCCACGGTACAAGTCACAGGAGATAACCGAAAGTTCGTCCATGATATGACGCCAGTCGTCTTTCGGCTCCGGCGGCGGCAGCAGGTTCGCTTCCAGAATGGCGCTGGTGTACAGCGACAGGCTGCTGACGGTGACTTCCGGCAGACCGTATTTGAAACGGATCATCTCGCCCTGTTCGGTCACGCGCAGACCGCCTTTCAGGCTGCCCGGTGGTTGTGAAAGCAGGGCGGCATGGGCCGGTGCGCCGCCGCGGCCGATGGAACCGCCGCGACCATGGAACAGCGTCAGTTCGATACCGGCTTTCTCGCAGGTTTTGATCAACGCATCCTGCGCCTGATACTGCGCCCAGGAGGCAGCCATTACCCCGGCGTCTTTTGCCGAGTCGGAATAGCCAATCATCACCATCTGCTTGCCCTGAATCAGACCGCGATACCAGTCGATGTTCAGCAGTTGGGTCATGACATCGTCGGCGTTGTTCAGATCGTCAAGGGTTTCGAACAGCGGGGCCACCGGCATGGCAAAGCCAATTCCGGCTTCTTTCAACAACAGATGCACGGCCAGCACGTCAGACGGCGTTTTTGCCATTGAGATGACGTAGGCGGCAATCGACCCTTTCGGCGCTTCGGCGATGACTTTACAGGTGTCGAGCACTTCACGAGTGTCATTACTCGGCTCCCAGTTGCGCGGAAGCAGCGGGCGTTTGGAGTTCAGCTCACGGATCAGGAAGGCCTGTTTGTCCGCTTCTGACCAGCTTTCGTAATCCCCAATACCGAGGTAGCGGGTCAGTTCACCCAGCGCTTCGGTGTGGCGGGTGCTTTCCTGGCGGATATCAATACGCACCAGCGGGACGCCAAAACATTTCACGCGACGCAGGGTGTCGAGCAGTTCGCCGTTGGCGATAATGCCCATGCCGCAGGCTTGCAACGACCGGTAGCAGGCGTACAGCGGTTCCCACAGCTGTTCGTTTTGCGTCAGCAGACCTGCCGGTTTCGGCAGCTTCTCGCCTTTCAGACGCGCTTCCAGCCAGGCCTGGGTTGCCATCAGGCGAGCGCGCAGGTTTTTCATCAGATAGCGGTAAGGCTCCGATGCGCCTTCTTCGCCGACCATCGCTAACAGTTCCGGCGTGGCATCGACCATCGACAGTTCAGAAACCAGCACCTGAATATCTTTCAGGAACAGGTCGGTCGCTTTCCAGCGGCTCAGTAGCAGAACGTGGCGAGTGATATCCGCAGTCACATTCGGGTTGCCGTCACGGTCGCCGCCCATCCACGACGTGAAACGTACGGGAACGAAATCAACGGGTAACTGGTAGCCCAGATTATCTTCCAACTGTTCGTTCAGTTCGCGTAAATAGTTTGGTACGCCCTGCCACAGGCTGTTCTCGACCACTGCGAAGCCCCATTTGGCTTCATCAACCGGGCTCGGGCGCAGCTTACGAATTTCGTCGGTGTGCCAGGACTGTGCAATCAGCTGGCGCAGACGGCGCATCAGCTGGTGGCGTTCGTATTCAACGATATCTTTGTTATCGAGCTGCTTCAGACAGGCGTTGATTTCGCCCATTTTGTGAATCAGCGTGCGACGAGTAATTTCCGTCGGATGTGCGGTCAGCACCAGCTCCAGAGACAACGACTCCACCGCTTTTTTGATGATGGCGTCGTTCAGGTCCGGCTGGCTTTTTAGTTTACGCAGGGTGCGGGCAATCACTTCCGGGTTGCTGGCGCCTTCGCCTTTAGGCGAACTGCTGTGATATTGCTCGGCAGTGTTGGCCAGGTTCAGGAACTGGCTAAACGCGCGTGCGACCGGCAGCAGCTCGTCATTCGACAGATTTTGTAACGTGGTGAGCAACTCCTGGCGATGAGCTTCATTGCCAGCGCGTGAGGATTTAGACAGCTTACGGATTGTTTCTACGCGATCAAGAATGTTCTCTCCCAGCGCATCCTTGATGGTTTCTCCCAGCACTTTGCCGAGCATACTGACATTACTACGCAACGCGGAATATTGTTCGTTCATATTAACCCAGACACCCCATCTCATATGTTTTACCCTTCGTCTTTCGCGCCGCAGATGCGTTGGCTGCGTTTGCGGACCCCAGTCACTTACTTATGTAAGCTCCTGGGGCTTCACAAACTTGCCGCCTTCCTGCAACACGAAATACTGTGGGTTTGAGTCCTGTGATCAGGACATTTGTTAATTCATCTCACTTTATAAAGCCACGTAAAAAACCATTCGTCAATTGCGGCGAAATCGCTTCAGCAAACGAATAAATGTCGACAATTTACGAAATTTAATTCACTTTGCGGCAGATAAGTATTACTTATGGAATTGTGACAAAAGTCACTCTCCAGTGTTACCGGAGAGTGATGAAGGTCAGTGCCAGCAGAAGTGGTGCACAACCTGGGTGATTAATTCCCGGGTTGGCTTAATAAAACGCGTCTCGAGATATTCGTCGGGCTGGTGCGCCTGATTGATCGAACCCGGTCCCAACACCAGCGTCGGACACAGGGTCTGAATAAACGGCGCTTCGGTGCAGTAGTTCACCACATCGGTTTTTTCGCCCAGCAGTTTCTCCACCACTTCGACAAGCTGATGGTCCGGCGGACATTCGTAGCCAGGGATCGGCGGATGGAGTTCGGAAACAGTCAGCCGACCCGGCCAGCGCTCGCTTACCGGCGCCAGAGCCTCCGTCAGCAGGCCGTCCAGATCGCCCAGCGTCATTCCCGGCAGCGGGCGGATATCCATATGCAGTTCACAGCAGGCGCAAATTCGGTTCGATGCATCGCCACCGTGCAGACTGCCCAGATTCAGTGTGGGATACGGCACGGTGAAAGCATCGTAGTGATAACGCTCTTTCAGGGTGTCGCGCAATTGCATAATGCGGCCAATCGCGTCGTGCATCAGTTCGATGGCGTTCACGCCGCGCGCCGGATCGCTGGAGTGACCGGACTGGCCCATCACCCGTACCGCCGTCGAGATATGACCTTTGTGAGCGCGAATCGGCTGTAGCGACGTGGGTTCACCGATGATCGCGCAATCAGGACGAATTGACGTGTTTTCCGAGAAGTAACGCGCCCCCGCCATACTGGTCTCTTCATCTGCCGTTGCCAGGATGTAGAGCGGTTTTTTCAGTTGTGTCACATCGACGTCGCGAAGCGCATCGAGAATAAAAGCGAAGAAGCCCTTCATGTCCGCGGTACCCAGGCCGTAGAGCTTATTGTCATGTTCGGTGAGGGTGAAGGGATCGCGCGTCCAGCGCCCATCGTCAAACGGTACGGTGTCGGTATGACCCGTGAGCAGTAAGCCGCCCGCGCCTTGTCCGGTACTGGCCAGCAGATTGAATTTATTGCGGGTTCCCGGGACCGGTTGAATCTCAACGTTGAAACCGAGATCGCTGAACCAACCCGCCAGCAGATTGATTAAAGACTCATTGCTCTGATCCAGCGCTTCTTCGGTAGCGCTGATGGACGGCGTGGCAATCAGCGCGCGGTAGATCTCGATAAATGGCGGTAAGTTCATTTTCATTGTTGACACACCTTAGGTCGTGATAGTATCAATATTCATGCAATAAATGTGCATAAAAATACATTAACGTTGAGCATAAAGGAACCTGATGTTGAATACGCTGATTGTAGGCGCTAGCGGTTATGCGGGCGCAGAGCTTGTAAGCTACGTGAATCGCCACCCTCATATGACCATAACCGCTTTGACCGTCTCAGCGCAAAGCAATGATGCGGGAAAGTTAATTTCTGATTTGCATCCACAGCTTAAAGGCATCGTCGATCTGCCGTTGCAGCCGATGTCCGATATCAGCGAATTTACCGATGGCGTGGATGTGGTGTTTTTAGCCACCGCCCACGAAGTCAGCCATGACCTGGCGCCGCAATTTTTGGCTGCCGGTTGCGTGGTCTTCGACCTATCCGGTGCCTTCCGCGTGAACGATTCCGGGTTTTATGAAAAATACTATGGCTTCACCCATCAGTATCCTGACCTGCTTGAACAAGCGGTTTACGGTCTGGCGGAGTGGAGCGCCGACAAACTGAAAGAGGCGAATCTGATTGCGGTGCCGGGGTGCTATCCCACGGCTGCGCAACTTTCTTTGAAACCCCTGATTGATGCCGGACTGCTGGATTTGGCGCAATGGCCAGTGATTAATGCGACCAGCGGAGTGAGCGGAGCGGGACGTAAAGCGGCGTTGTCTAACAGCTTCTGCGAAGTGAGCCTGCAACCGTATGGCGTGTTTACCCATCGTCATCAGCCGGAGATCGCCACTCATCTGGGGACGGACGTGATTTTCACCCCGCATCTGGGCAATTTCACGCGCGGGATCCTGGAAACGATTACTTGTCGACTGCAGCCGGGCGTGACCGCTGTGCAGGTCGCGCAGGTATTACAGCAGGCGTATGCGGATAAACCGCTGGTACGTCTGTATGACAAAGGCGTTCCGGCGCTGAAGAATGTCGTTGGGCTGCCGTTCTGCGATATCGGTTTTGCCGTGCAAGGTGAACATTTGATTGTAGTGGCAACCGAAGATAATTTGTTGAAAGGCGCCGCCGCACAGGCAGTGCAGTGCGCCAATATCCGTTTCGGCTTTGCTGAAACGCAGTCTCTTATTTAAGGGTGCAATGATGAGTCCATTAATTATCAAGCTGGGTGGCGTATTACTGGATAGCGAAGAGGCGCTGGAGCGTCTTTTTACCGCGCTGGTGAACTATCGTGAGTCGCATGAGCGTCCGCTGGTCATTGTCCATGGCGGCGGTTGTGTCGTCGATGAGCTGATGAAAGGGCTCAACCTGCCGGTGAAAAAGAAAAACGGCCTGCGCGTGACGCCTGCTGACCAGATCGACATCATCACCGGCGCGCTGGCGGGAACGGCGAATAAAACGCTGCTGGCCTGGGCGAAAAAACACCACATCGCCTCCGTAGGTCTGTATCTTGGCGATGGCGATAGCGTAAAAGTGACCCAGCTCGACGAAGAGCTTGGCCATGTTGGACTGGCGCAGCCGGGGTCGCCTGGGTTGATTAACACGCTGCTGGAAAATGGTTTTCTGCCGGTTGTCAGCTCGATTGGGGTGACAGAAGAAGGGCAGTTGATGAACGTGAACGCGGACCAGGCGGCGACGGCGCTGGCGGCGACGTTGGGCGCGGATCTGATCCTGCTCTCCGACGTGAGTGGTATTCTCGACGGTAAAGGTCAGCGCATTGCTGAAATGACCGCCGCGAAAGCGGAACAGCTGATCGACCAGGGCATTATTACCGATGGCATGATTGTGAAGGTGAATGCCGCGCTGGATGCCGCACGCACGCTGGGTCGCCCGGTGGATATCGCCTCCTGGCGTCATGCCGAGCAGCTCCCGGCGCTGTTCAACGGTACGCCGATTGGTACGCGTATTCTGGCTTAACTATTAATGTGCCGGATGGCGGCTTCGCCTTATCCGGCCTACGTGAACACAACCTGTAGGCCGGATTAGCGCAGCGCCATCCGGCAATTCAAGAAATTAAGGAAGCATGTTATGGCACTTTGGGGTGGGCGTTTTACTCAGGCAGCAGATCAGCGGTTCAAACAGTTCAACGATTCGTTACGTTTTGACTACCGTCTGGCGGAGCAGGATATTGTTGGCTCTGTGGCCTGGTCCAAAGCGTTGGTAACGGTCGGTGTACTGACTGCCGATGAACAGCTGCAATTGGAAGAGGCGCTGAATAACCTGCTGGAAGAAGTGCGTCTGGATCCGCAGCAAATCCTTCAGAGTGATGCCGAAGATATTCATAGCTGGGTTGAAGGCAAACTGATCGACAAAGTCGGCCAGCTAGGTAAAAAGCTGCATACCGGGCGTAGCCGTAATGACCAGGTCGCTACCGATTTGAAACTGTGGTGCAAAGAGACGGTGAGCGAACTGCTTACCGCGAATCGTCAGTTGCAGAACGCTCTGGTCGAGACGGCGGAAAATAACCAGGATGCAGTGATGCCGGGGTATACCCACCTGCAGCGTGCGCAGCCGGTGACGTTTGCGCACTGGTGTCTGGCGTATGTCGAAATGCTGGTGCGCGATGAAAGCCGTCTGCAGGACGCGTTAAAGCGTCTGGACGTTAGCCCATTAGGCTGCGGCGCCCTGGCGGGTACCGCGTATGAAATCGATCGTGAACAGCTGGCGGGTTGGCTGGGCTTTGCCTCGGCCACACGTAACAGTCTGGACAGCGTCTCCGATCGTGACCACGTGCTGGAACTGCTGTCTGACGCTGCTATCGGTATGGTGCACCTGTCGCGTTTTGCCGAAGACCTGATTTTCTTTAACACCGGCGAAGCGGGCTTTGTTGAGCTTTCCGATCGCGTGACCTCCGGTTCTTCATTGATGCCGCAGAAGAAAAACCCGGATGCGCTGGAGTTGATTCGCGGTAAATGTGGCCGTGTTCAGGGGGCGTTGACCGGCATGATGATGACGCTGAAGGGGTTACCGCTGGCGTATAACAAAGATATGCAGGAAGACAAAGAAGGTTTGTTCGACGCGCTCGACACCTGGCTGGACTGCCTGCATATGGCTGCGCTGGTGTTGGACGGCATTCAGGTGAAACGTCCGCGTTGCCAGGAAGCGGCGCAGCAGGGTTACGCTAACGCCACCGAACTGGCGGATTATCTGGTCGCGAAAGGCGTGCCGTTCCGTGAAGCGCACCATATCGTGGGTGAAACGGTTGTTGAGGCGATTCGTCAGGGGAAACCGCTGGAAGATTTGCCGCTGGCTGACCTGCAGAAATTCAGTAGCGTCATTGGCGATGATGTATACCCGATCCTCTCCCTGCAGTCGTGTCTGGATAAACGTGCGGCGAAGGGTGGGGTGTCTCCTCAGCAGGTCGCACAAGCGATCAGTTACGCAAAGGCGCGTCTGGCATAACGGTTATTCTGTCTTACCAGGCCTGGCGAGATGCCAGGCTTTTTTATGGCATAAAAACACGCATTACTGACCATAATATGCATTCGCGCCATGTTTTCTCAAAAAGTGCTTGTCCAGTAACGTTTGCTGCATGGCGGTGAGGTGAGGTTGCAACTGCTGTGTGAACAAATTCATATAAGCAATTTCCTCGAGCACAACAGCGTTATGCACGGCGTTGGACGGATCGGTTCCCCACGCAAAGGGTCCATGGCTGTTTACCAGTACCGCAGGGATATCGCGGGAAGAGATCCCTCGCTGTCGAAAGGTTTCAATAATGACCTGACCGGTATCGTATTCGTAACGCCCGTTGATTTCGTCATCCCGCATGGGGCGTGTGCAAGGAACTGGGCCATAAAAATAATCTGCATGAGTTGTCCCCAACGGAAGTAAATCTTTTCCGGCTTGCGACCAGATGGTGGCATGGCGGGAATGGGTATGGACGATACCGCCAATGTCAGGAAAAGCATGATATAGCGCCAGGTGAGTGTCAGTATCAGATGATGGTTTTTTATTGCCTTCAATGACGTTGCCACTGTCTATATCAATGACGACCATATCATCCAGATTCATGTTGTTATATTCGACCCCTGAAGGTTTGATGACCATGATCCCTTTTTCGCGATCGATACCGCTGACATTTCCCCAGGTAAAGGTGACCAGTTGATGGGCTGGCAGGGATAAATTAGCGGCAAGGACGTCTTGTTTCAGCGTATTCATTCGGTACTCCTGAATTACTGTTGAATATTTAAAGAAAGCGGAGTGTGCACGTTTTTTAATTTGTATGATTCATGAGTGTTGTTATTTAAATTACGCCGAATAAATAAGATGTAAAATGCCAATGGTGCTAGTAAGGGTGTAAAACCACGTAAATGGGCGAACTCGGAACGATTCGGGTGTGTCTGATGATATTTTGAGTGCCCATAAATGCCCGAGTTGTGGTTTTATTGTGGAGTTAACTGAACGAAAATAGGGGAATTTGTGATGTGCATTGCTTTGTGTTGTTGTTGGTTGTGCCAATTGCATTGGCATTTATGATTAATATCACACTTATTGGTCGTGTATCATTCATGTAAAACGTTCCTTGACACGACTCACTTTAATTAACGGCAAAAGGACTGATTATATAGACATGATGAAATCAGTGGTTGCGAGTCGATATTATGCTGCAGGCAGAACGTTATAAAATGATTTGTGCACATGTTCAGAAGCAAGGAGCAGTGCGCGTTACGGAACTGTCGCAATTATGTCAGGTGTCGCAGGAAACGATTCGCCGGGATCTGACAAGGCTGGAAAAAAATAAGAAACTTACCCGCAGCTTTGGAGGAGCAGTCTCACTGGATATTCCGGATATTACGTCGGTAACTATCGAAGATAATACCTGGCAGGTAAACAGTGTAGATCGTGCAGAATCATTTCGTAAGCGCACAGAGGAACATCCTGATATTAAAGCTAAAATCGCCAAAGCAGCACTTCAGTTTATTCATCCTGGCGACTGTATTTTAATGGATAACAGTAGTACCTGTTGGTTTCTGGCCCGACAAATTCCGGATATCGATATTACCGTTGTGACCAATTCGCTTCGTATTATCCAGGCGCTGGCTTGCCGGGATAAAGTTCGTATTATTGGCATTGGCGGGGAATATTCTGAACGTCATGACGATTTTCATGGTCCGGTTGCAGAGAGTGCCATCAGGAACTTTCAGATTAACAGTTTGTTTTTTTCTTGTCAGGGACTGAACCTGGAAAATGGGATCCGTGATGGTAGTGAAATAAATGCCAGGCTGAAGCAGGTTATGCTTCAGGTTTCAGCACAAAAAATATTGATGGTTGACTCCAGTAAGTTTGAGCAGTTTGCCTTTAGTAAAATATGTATGCTGGATGAAATCGATATTATGGTGACTGATCGATGCTGTGACGAACGTTACCGTAGTTTGCATCCACAGTTAAATGTTGTCGAAGTCGATAAGTAATAGATGTAAATCGTTATCTGAATAATTGAGATTACTCTCCGATTATTTAGCCAATACCAGAGAAAGGTCGAAACTAATAAAAAGTCAGGCTGATATTTTTATCGGGTTTTCCTGACGCATGAAGCTATTTCTTGAGGAAACTACGATGAAAAAATTACTTTTACCCTGCCTGATTACTGCTGTTTTAACGTCAACGACTGCCTGGGCGGAACAACCTGCCGCACCGCAAAAAGCAAATAAACCTTTTACGATGGGCGTTGTGGTCAAGGTGGGGGGCATTCCATGGTTTAACGTGATGGAACAAGGTATTAAGGAAGAGGGAAAGGCATTGGGTGTTAATGCCTGGCAAGTCGGACCGACGACTGCTGACCCGGCTGAGCAGGTCCGCGCTATTGAAGATTTAATTGCCAAAAAAGTCGATGTGATTGGCGTAGTACCAAATGATGCAAAAGTCCTGGAGCCAGTGCTGAAGCGCGCTCAGGAAGCCGGTATTAAAGTCATTACCCATGAGTCGCCGAACCAGGCCAATGCGGACTGGGATTTTGAATTGCTGAACACCCAAACCATGGGTGCCAATCATATGAAAGATATGGCGAAATGCATGGGTGAAGAAGGCAAGTACGCCATGTTTGTGGGCAGTCTGACTGTACCGCTGGTGAATGATTGGGCTGACGCTGCTATTGCGTATCAAAAAGAACATTACCCCAAAATGACGCTGGTTGAGGATCGTTTTGGCGTGGCGGAATCCGTGGATGACTCAATGCGTACTGCGAATGACCTGATGTCAAAATATAAAGATCTCAAAGGTATCATGTCATTTGGTTCGCAAGGTCCGATTGGCGCAGGCCGTGCCATTGATAAACGCAAGAAAAACGATGCGATTTGCGTATTTGGCACTTTCACGCCAGGTCAGGGAATTAAACTGCTGGAAAAAGGAGCCATTGATGGCGGCTATATTTCTAACCCAATGACGGCAGGTAAAGTCTTTGTCCAGGTTGCAACCGCTATGATGAACGGCGAACCCATTAAAGATGGCGTAACACTCGGTGATATGGGGGAAATTAACGTTCAGAACAACACTATTCTGAGCGATAACCCTGAAAAACTCGATCTCGAAAATACACAACGTTTAGTGAAATTAGGTTTGTAATACCTATGCACCTCCGGGTCATTGCTGGCCCGGACATCCTTACCGTCGTTCAGGAGCAGCAAGATGCCTCATAGTACAGAGCGAAATGTGGGTGAGCCGTTAGTGACATTAAAGTCACTGACTAAAAGCTTTGGTGGCCATCAGGCATTAAAAAATATTGATCTCACGATTAATAAAGGTGAGGTTCACTGTCTTGCGGGTGCGAACGGTTGTGGTAAAAGCACGTTGATAAAAACACTGAGCGGAGTTTATACCCCGGATACCGGCAGTGAAATTATCATTGATGATAAATCCTGGCCAAGACTGTCACCTGATAAAGCACGCGAATTAGGCATTCAGGTTATTTATCAGGATCTCTCTTTGTTTCCTAACCTGACGGTAGCGGAAAATATTGCCTTTGAGTACAACCTGAAAGGGTATTTTCGCTGGCATAAAAAATCCCACCTTAAAACCGTATCGCAAAAAATAATCCAGGAATTGAATTTCAATCTCAATGCGGATGCACTGGTTCAGCATTTGCCTATTGCGCAACGCCAGCAAGTGGCGATTTGTCGTGCACTGGTCGCGGAAGCCAGACTGGTTATTATGGATGAGCCCACGGCGTCACTGACCCGCACTGAAGTTAACCAGCTTCTACGTACGGTGAATTATCTTCGCGAGAAAAATATTACAGTAGTTTTTGTCAGTCACCGACTGGATGAAGTGAAAGAAATTTCTGATCGCATTACGGTGATTCGTGACGGTGAGATCATTGGCACCTGGGCCGCCGATTTATTGTCACCTGGACACATTACTGAGCTAATGACTGGAAAAACAATCGTTCATCAGAAAAAGTTGCCAAATAGCATAGGCGGAAAAGTTGTTCTTGAATTGAGTAAATTAAGTCGGAAAGGGCAGTTTGAGGATATTTCTTTCCAGCTTCATCAGGGTGAAGTGCTGGGATTGTGTGGTTTATTAGGTTCAGGACGAACAGAACTGGCGTTAAGTCTTTTTGGTATCACGCATCCGGATAGTGGTGATATTTATCTGGAGGGGAAGAAAGTCGCGATTAAAGATAATACGCAAGCCGTGAATCTGGGTATTGCCTATGTCTCTGAAGATCGCCTGACACTGGGGGCCGTTTTACCACAGTCAGTCAGCGACAATATGGTGCTCTCAATTCTGAATCGGTTAAAAACACCGTGGCAGTGCATTGATGAAAAGCGCCAGTCGACCCTTGTTAAGGAATGGATTCAGGATCTGGATATTAAAGTCGCCGATCCTGATAACCCACTGTCTACCCTTTCGGGCGGTAATCAGCAAAAAGTGGTGCTGGCGAAATGGATTTTAACGCGTCCGAAAGTCCTGATTCTTGATGCACCAACCGTTGGCGTAGATATCGGCGCGAAAGACAGCATTTATCAGCTTATTCATCGGCTTTCCGGGGTCGGTATTTCTGTATTGCTGATTACTGATGAGGCACCAGAAGCCTATTACAACTGCGATCGTATTTTCCATATGCAGCGTGGAAAGATTATTAATGAACTGCTGCCTTCTTGTTATACGGAACAGCAATTCGCGGAGGTGATTAATGGCTAATGTATTGCAGCCCCGATTTCCACGTTCGGTTGAAGGATGGCTGGGGTGGGTCATTGTTCTGATGCTGGCGTTTTTTTCTCTGATGAGCGATGAATTCCTGTCGATTCAGAATCTGCTGGATCTTACCGAAAGCTATGCCGTGACGGGGATTTTCGCCCTCGGTTTGTTTGTCGTCCTGGTGACCGGCGGCATTGATATTTCATTTGCGGCTGTCGCTTCCGTCGTGCAGTACGTAGTGGCGTCTTTGCTGCTGAGTGGAACGATCGCCAATCCCTTGCTGTGTCTTGGGCTCGCGATCGCGCTGGGTGTGATATTTGGCCTGATCAACGCGATTCTGATTTATTACCTCAATGTGGTTTCCATCATTATCACTATCAGTATGCAGTCGCTGCTGTTTGGCATGCTGATGTGGTTGACGAACGGTCACAGCATTTACGACTTACCCGACTGGTGGGTTACGCAGCGATCCCTTTTTAGCTTTGAGATTGAAGGGGAAATGTATCAGGTCGGATTGCCGTTGGCGGTCATGCTGGGTATGGCCTGTTTCACCTGGATGGTCATGAATAAAACTCACATCGGACGTCAGCTTTATGCCGTCGGGGGCAGTGCGGAGTCGGCGCGGCGAATCGGTATTCGAGTTTCACTGATTTATCTGTTCGCCTATGGCTATCTTGGTGCCGCAGCGGCGATTGGTGGAATGCTGCAGGCGTATCGTATGAGCGAAGTGGTTCCCAATGCGTTGGTTGGAGGGGAGTTGGATGTCCTGGCTGCCGCAGTACTGGGAGGGGCGAGCTTATCCGGTGGACGCGGTTCCGTGATGGGTACGCTGATGGGGGTGTTCCTCATCGGGATACTCAAAAATGGTCTCAATCTGATCGGTGTGTCCAGCTACTTCGTCAATATTGTCATCGGGGTGGTCATTGTCTCGGCTATCTGCGTTACCCATTACAAAAAACGTAAAGAAACGGACGTTGGATTCGTCTGACAAGGGGCTTGAAATGAAAAAACAGGCATTTTTACCAATCGATGGCACCAGCTCTGGTTTACTGGCGATATGTTTTTTCGCCGTGGTGGCATTTAGTCTGGCTATGCCCGGACGTTTTTTTACTGATAATACGTTTCTGAGTATTGCCTTCCAGTTGCCGGAGTTGGGACTGCTCACCTTCGCGATGTTTGTCCCCATGTTGAGTGGTGGGCTTAACCTGGCAATTATCGGTACTGCGAATCTGACCAGTTTGTTTATGGCCTGGCTGTTAATCCGGTTTGTGCCCGCGGATGCGTCCACTGTCCTGCAGTTAGGGTGGCTATTTCTGGCATTACTGGGAGCGATGATGATTGCCATCGCAATTGGAGGCATTACGGGGATGATTATTTCCCGGGTTGGGGCTCACCCGATTCTGGTCACGCTGGGCAGCATGACGATTATCAGCGGCATTGGTATCTATCTCACCAAGGGCGCTGCGCTGAGTGGGATGCCGCCGATTGTCCGCAGTATCGGCTCGGAAGTGGTTTATGGCATACCCGTTCCCATGGTGATTTTTATCGTCGCGACGATCATGCTGGCGCTGTTTTTCGGAAAAACCCGCACGGGAAAAGTGATTTACATGTGCGGCAGCAATATCAATGCAACCTGGTTTAGCGGTATTCGGACTGACCGTGTACTGATTGCGATTTATGCGCTGTCCAGTCTGCTCTGCGTGCTGGCTGGGCTCATTATGTTGGCCCGCTTTAACTCTGCGCGTATGGGCTATGGCGATTCTTATCTACTGCTGACAGTGCTGGCCATTGTCCTGGGCGGTACCGATCCGTTTGGCGGAGTTGGCAAAGTCGGTCATGTCTTTTGCGCGCTGTTGGTGCTTCAGGTGATCGCCACCGGATTAAGCCTGTCAGGTCTCAGTCTGCATTTCAATCTGGCCGTTTGGGGAATGACATTAATTGCCGCCCTGGCGTTTAAATTCTTCAAACAGAAATGGCAGGCGCGACGTGCCATGAATAACAGCCTGAAAGCCTTTCAACAACAACTGGCCACTCGTGAGGGAAGATAATGCGTAGCCATCCATTAGGTATTTATGAAAAGGCACTCCCCAGGAATACCAGTTGGGTAGAAAAACTGGCTCTGGCGAAATCATGTGGTTTCGATTTTGTTGAAATGTCAGTAGATGAAAGTGAGGAACGACTGTCTCGTCTGGACTGGTCGCTTGCCGAGCGCATGGAAATCATCAGCGCGATTCAGAAAACCGGAGTGCGTATTCCGACCTTGTGTTTGTCTGCTCATCGTCGGTTCCCGTTTGGCAGCCACGATAGCGATATTCGCCAGCAAGCGCGAATGATTATGCAAAAAGCATTGCGGCTGGCGCAAGACCTGGGGATTCGAACCATTCAGCTTGCCGGGTATGATGTTTACTATGAGCCGCAGAATGACGATACCATCGCCTCGTTTGAAGAGGCGATGGCCTGGGTGGCAGAGCAGGCCGCCGCAGCACAGGTAATGTGTGCTGTGGAAATTATGGATACGCCCTTTATCAACTCCATCAGTAAATGGAAGGTACTGGATGCGAAAATTAATTCTCCGTGGTTTTCCGTTTACCCCGACGTGGGCAATCTCACGGCATGGGGCAATGAGCTGGAGAGCGAGCTGGTAAAAGGTATTGACCGGATTGCGGCCATTCATCTTAAGGATACCTTCCCGGTGACTCCAGAGTCTCCTGGGCAGTTCCGCGATGTTCCCTTTGGTGAAGGATGCGTGGACTTCGTCATGTTATTCAGAATATTACGTCGTCTGAACTACCGGGGTACTTTCCTGATTGAGATGTGGACGGAAAAGTCCACCGAACCGTTACTGGAAATTATCCACGCGCGGCAGTGGATAGAAAGTAAGATGCAGGCGGCGGGATGGTATGACGATCGGTCGCTTATCGCAGGATAAGGAGAAGACAATGAGCCATTACTTTATGGGCATTGATTTGGGCGGCACCGTCACTAAGGCGGGAATCTATACCGCCGAGGGCAGGGAGATCACGGTAGCCGCTCAGACTTTACCGTTACTTAGCCCACAGGCGGGATTCTGTGAACGCGATATGGATGAACTTTGGGTTGCAACCTGTGAAGTCATTCGGCGTGCGCTGGCTGAAAGTCATCTGTCAGCAGAACAGATTTACGGGATTAGTTTTTCCTCACACGGCAAAGGACTTTACCTGGTTAATAAGACAGGAACGCCGATACGTAACGGGATTGTCTCTTCGGATTCACGGACGCTGTCTTTGGTGGCAGCCTGGAAAGCACAGGATATCGATCGACTGGCGTATCCGCTTAGCTTTCAGCAGCTGTGGCCTTCTCATCCGGCGGTATTGCTGAAGTGGTTGAAACAGCACGAACCGGAGAACTACGCACGTACGGGCTATGTATTGATGGCCCACGATTATATCCGTTATCGCCTGACAGGGGAGTTCACCTGCGAAGAAACCAATATTTCGGGTAGTCAGTTGTTTAATTTGCAGCGTAATGCGTTTGATCCCACCTTGTTTGCCCTGTTTGGTATTGAAGAGATGATCGGTTGCATGCCGAAGGTGATTGGCTCTGCTGAACTGGCGGGGACGCTCACGCCAGATGCTGCTGCGTTATGTGGGTTGAAAACAGGTACGCCGGTCTTTGGCGGGGTGTTTGATGTGGTTGGCGCAGCCATCACTTCTGGCGTCTATGACAGTTCACAGTTAAGTGCCGTCGCCGGGACGTGGTCTATTGCCACCCGCGTTTTTGATGACATTATCCCGGCAGATTATCCGTATGTATGGGGTAAATTCAGTATTCCGGGACACTATTTCGCTCATGAAGGTAGCCCTACCTCCGCCAGTAATCTGACCTGGTTTATTCAGCACTTTTTCCCGGAACTGCAGGACGATCATGATACGCTTAACCAGTGGGTGGAACGTGGGTATGAGAAACCGGACTGTATTCTGTTTTTCCCTTGGCTATACGGTTCGAATTATTGTGATTCATTAAGCGGCGGGTTCTTTGGGCTGGAAGGACATCACAGCGCAGAGGACATGGTTTTCGCTATCTATCAGGGAATTGTGTTCTCGCATCTGCTGCATCAGGACAAACTATTGCAGCTTAGTGAGGGGACTCAAACAATTCGTTTTACCGGTGGCCCCACACATTCACGTATCTGGATGCAGATGTTTTGTGATGCCAGCAATCTCCCACTTGAGATTGTGGACGTGGCGCAGTCTGGCTGCCGGGCGGCGGCGATGTGTGCGGCAGTAGGGATGGGGGATTATGTCGGTTTTGAGCAAGCGATTAATGCGACTCAGCCGCCGGTGATTCGTCTGGAGCCTGACGCAGAGAAGCATCAATTGCTGCGCCGGCGGTTTGAACGATTCAGACGTGTTGCGAAAGCCCTGAGTTCTATTGATGGCGAGTAACAGCATGTACCTGATTCATCAATGCCTGGCGTTACGCCGGGCTTTTTTACGCAAAAAAAATGCGGACCTCAGGTCCGCAAAAGTTCACGTTGGCTTTAGTTATTTAGGTATGAGAGAGACTCTCAGAACGGGCAGTGGCTTCAAGGGTTAAACGAGACCGCTCCGTTTCTGTGATGGATTATCAGACAGAAAGCTTGATAGGGATAATCGTTCGTTGCTATGCTACCTATCGCCATGAACTATCGTGGCGATGGAGGATGAATAATGAATATTCGTGATCTTGAATACCTGGTGGCATTAGCCGAACATCGCCACTTCCGGCGCGCGGCGGACTCCTGTCACGTCAGCCAGCCAACGCTGAGCGGGCAAATCCGCAAGCTGGAAGATGAGCTTGGCGTGATGCTGCTGGAGCGTACGAGTCGTAAAGTGCTGTTCACCCAGGCAGGTTTACTGCTGGTGGATCAGGCTCGCACCGTGCTGCGTGAGGTCAAAGTGCTCAAGGAGATGGCAAGCCAACAGGGCGAAACCATGTCAGGTCCGCTGCACATTGGTTTGATTCCCACTGTGGGTCCTTACCTGCTGCCGCATATTATCCCGATGCTGCACCAGACTTTCCCGAAGCTGGAAATGTATCTGCATGAGGCGCAGACCCATCAGTTGCTGGCGCAACTGGATAGCGGCAAGCTTGACTGCGTGATCCTGGCGCTGGTGAAAGAGAGTGAGGCCTTTATTGAGGTGCCGTTGTTCGACGAGCCGATGCTGCTGGCGATCTACGAGGATCACCCGTGGGCGAATCGCGACTGCGTGCCGATGTCCGATCTGGCAGGCGAAAAACTGCTGATGCTGGAGGACGGTCACTGTCTGCGCGATCAGGCGATGGGTTTCTGCTTTGAAGCCGGTGCTGACGAGGATACCCACTTCCGCGCGACCAGTCTGGAAACGCTGCGTAACATGGTGGCGGCAGGAAGCGGTATTACCTTGCTGCCTGCGCTGGCGGTTCCGCAGGAACGTAAGCGTGATGGCGTGGTGTATCTGCCCTGCATTAAGCCTGAGCCGCGTCGTACGGTGGGGCTGGTTTATCGTCCGGGTTCCCCTCTGCGTAGTCGCTATGAGCAACTGGCAGAGGCCATCCGTGGTGCGATGGATGGCCATTTCGATAAGGCGTTAAAAAAGGCGGTTTAAGCCATTTAACGCCGCTACCCGATAGGCTTCCGCCATGGTCGGGTAGTTAAAGGTGGTGTTAACGAAGTACTCAATCGTGTTACCACCACCTTTCTGCTCCATAATCGCCTGACCGATGTGAATAATCTCGGCTGCGCGTTCACCAAAGCAGTGAATTCCCAAAATCTCTTTGGTTTCCCGATGGAATAAAATCTTCAGCGTGCCCACGTTCATGCCGACGATTTGCGCGCGCGCCAGGTGTTTAAACTGAGCACGTCCCACTTCGTAAGGCACTTTCATCGCTGTCAGTTGCTGTTCGGTTTTGCCAACGGAACTGATCTCCGGGATGGTGTAAATCCCGGTAGGGATATCTTCAATCAGGTGCGCGTTCGCTTCCCCTTTCACCAGCGCCTGGGCGGCAATGCGTCCCTGGTCGTATGCTGCGGACGCCAGACTCGGGTAACCGATCACATCGCCCACCGCGTAAACGTGCGGCAGCGCGGTCTGGTACATACTGTTGACCTTGAGCTGACCACGGCTGTCGGTTTCCAGACCGATATTCTGCAACGCCAGGGAATCGGTATTCCCGGTTCGACCATTGGCGTACAGCAGGCAGTCGGCTTTCAGTTTCTTACCGGACTTCAGGTGCATGATCACGCCATCGTCGCAGCCTTCAATCTTCTCATATTCTTCATTGTGGCGAATGACGACGCCGCTGTTCCAGAAGTGGTAAGAGAGGGAGTCGGACATCTCCTGATCGAGGAACGCCAGCAGACGGTCACGGGTATTGATGAGATCAACTTTGACCTCCATACCGCGGAAGATCGACGCATATTCGCAGCCAATCACCCCGGCACCATAAATAATCACATGGCGCGGTTCGTGGTGCAGGCTGAGGATCGAATCACTGTCATAAATACGCGGATGCGAGAAATCCACGTCTGCAGGATGATAAGGGCGCGATCCGCAGGCAATGACAAATTTCTCTGCCGTCAGAGTTTCAACCGTACCGTCATGACATTCCAGCGCCAGCGTGTGTTCGTCAACAAAATGGGCGTTGCCCTGCAAGATCTCGCAGTGGTTACGCTCATAAAAACCCTGCCGCATCCGTGTTTGCTGATTAATCACGTTGTCGGCATGGTTGAGAATATCGGCGAATGAGGAACGAAGCAGGCGGGAATGATCGCTGTAAAGGGGGTTCTGATTGAATTCGATAATACGACTGACTGCGTGGCGGAGCGCTTTCGACGGAATGGTGCCCCAGTGGGTACAACCGCCGCCAACGTTATGATAACGCTCGATAACGGCAACGCGAGCTCCTTGCTTAACCAGACCCATTGCAGCGCCTTCGCCGCCGGGGCCGGAACCTATTACTATGGCATCGTAATCGTAGGAATGTGGCATGGTAAGGCTTACCTGTTCTTATACATAAAAGCAACAGAATAGTAACATCATTGCCGGGATAACCCAATTATCGTTGTGCTTTTTTGCGAAGCTGAAGCACAAACTGCGCGTAAACAATCATTCACAAAGCGGAACAAGCAGATTAACTTTGAACTCTGGTATAGTGCCAGACAAGACATTTGGAAGGATTCAGACATCGTGATGGGCGTTAGAGCGCAGCAAAAAGAAAAAACCCGGCGTTCGCTGGTAGAAGCCGCATTTAGTCAACTGAGCGCGGAGCGTAGCTTCGCCAGTCTCAGTTTGCGTGAAGTCGCACGTGAAGCGGGCATTGCGCCAACCTCCTTTTATCGTCATTTCCGTGATGTTGATGAGCTCGGCCTGACCATGGTCGATGAAAGTGGTCTGATGTTGCGTCAGTTGATGCGCCAGGCACGTCAGCGTATCGCCAAGGGCGGGAGTGTGATCCGTACCTCGGTCTCCACATTTATGGAGTTCATCGGTAACAACCCCAATGCCTTCCGTTTATTATTGCGTGAACGTTCTGGCACCTCAGCGGCGTTCCGTGCTGCCGTTGCGCGAGAAATTCAACACTTCATCGCGGAACTTGCGGACTATCTGGAAATCGAAAACCATATGCCGCGTGCGTTTACTGAAGCGCAAGCCGAAGCGATGGTGACGATTGTCTTCAGTGCAGGCGCCGAGGCGCTGGACGTGGGCGCGGAACAGCGTCGGCAGTTAGAAGAGCGACTGGTACTGCAACTGCGCATGATTTCGAAAGGCGCATATTACTGGTATCGCCGTGAACAAGAGAAGATGCCCCTCATTCCGGGTAATGTGAAGGAAGAGCAATGAAACAGTCAGTTCAGGATAAAGGTACGCTGTTGCTGGCGCTGGTCGCTGGCTTGTCAATCAATGGCACATTCGCGGCGCTGTTTAGCTCCATCGTGCCGTTCTCTGTATTCCCGATTATCTCGCTGGTGCTGACGGTGTACTGTCTGCATCAACGTTATCAGAATCGCACCATGCCTGTGGGGTTGCCGGGCCTGTCTGCCGCCTGCTTTATTCTCGGCGTTCTGCTTTACAGCACCGTGGTGCGCGCGGAGTATCCGGATATCGGCTCCAACTTCTTCCCGGCCGTGTTGTCGGTCATTCTGGTCTTCTGGATCGGCGTGAAAATGCGTAATCGCAAGCAGGAAGTGTCGGAATAAAACTGTCGATCTCCAGGCCGGATAAGGCATTTATGCCGCTATCCGGCGCGGTATTACCTGATGGCGCAGCGCTTATCAGGCCTGCAACGTATCACTTCGCCGTCAACAACACCCCACACTCCATATGGTGCGTATACGGGAACTGATCAAACAGCGCCAGACGTGACACGTTATGCGTCTGGCTTAATGTTTCCAGGTTCTTGCACAGCGTCTCCGGATTACAGGAGATATACAGAATGCGCGGATACGCCTGCACCATTTTCTCCGTCTCGCTGTCCAGACCGCTGCGGGGCGGATCGACAAAAATCGTTTCGCACTGATAGCTTTTCAGATCGATACCCTGCAAGCGGTTAAACTCGCGCACGCCGTTCATTGCCTGAGTAAACTCTTCCGCCGCCATGCGGATAATCTGCACGTTATCAATCTGATTCGCCGCAATGTTGTATTGCGCGGCGGCAACGGACGGCTTGGCGATTTCGGTCGCCAGTACGCGATCAAAGTTGCGCGCCAGCGCGAGCGAAAAGTTGCCATTCCCGCAGTACAGTTCGAGCAGATCGCCTTTCGATGCGCGGGTGGCATCCAGCGCCCACTCCAGCATCTGAATGTTCATTGCCGCATTCGGCTGTGTAAAGCTGTTCTCGACCTGGCGATAGATCATCTCTTTGCCCGCGACCGGCAAGCGTTCATCGATGTAATCCTGGTCCAGCGCGATTTTGGTTTTCGTCGCGCGGCCAATCAGATGTACGTTCAGATTTTGCGCACGCAGAGCATCGCGCAACGCTTCGGCGGCTTCACGCCACTCGTCGTCCAGCTTTTTATGATACAGCAGCGAAACCACCGCCTGATTACTCATGGTAGTGAGGTAATCAATCTGGAACAGCTTATTGCGCAGCACGCGGTTATCGCGCACGCCAGCGATCATCGCGGTCATCAGCTGGTTGATCAGTTCACTCGCCGCCGGGAAGCTGTCGACGCGGATTCGGCTTTTGCTCTGCTGATCAAAAATGATGTGATACAGGTCGTCACCATCGTGCCAGATGCGGAACTCCGCACGCATACGGTAGTGACTGACCGGTGAGCGAAACACTTCCGGAACCAGGTCAGAAAAGGGCGCCATCATACTCTGCAAGCGCACCACTTTCTCGGCGAGCTGCGCGTCATACTGTTCTGTCGGAAGGTGTTCGGGGGTCATGATGTATCCTGAAAAATATAAGTACGCGGGGATTGTAGGGATTGCTCAACAGATGTCCAGACATTGATGACGTCCAATTTTTAACAAACGCGCTGGACAGTAAGATGTTACAAACTGTAGCATCCGTGTGCCGGTCCTGTGAGTTAATAGGGAATCCAGTGTAAATCTGGAGCTGACGCGCAGCGGTAAGGAAAGGTGAGATGAGAGCGTAAGCAGACACTGCCCTCGGGTGGGAAGTCTTCATCTCTATTATCCCCTGACGGGGATACCCTTCCAAGCCCGAAGACCTGCCGGCTAACGTCGCAACTGGTTTTCATCATCGCGTACTATCGGTGGGACCTGCGGCATCCTTCATCTATTGTGGATGCTTTACAATGATTAAAAAAATATCGCTGCTGACGGCGCTCTCCGTCACGGCTTTTTCGGGTTGGGCACAGGATGCCACCCCTGACACGCTTGTCGTCACTGCAAATCGTTTCCAGCAACCCGTTAATACCGTTCTGGCCCCTACTGATATCGTTACCCGCGAGGATATCGAACGTTGGCAGTCCCGAACCGTTCTGGATGTCATGCGCCGCCTGCCAGGCGTGGATGTCGCTCAGAATGGCGGCATGGGGCAAAGTTCTTCTTTGTTTGTACGGGGTACCGAAGCGAAACATGTTCTGGTGTTAGTCGACGGTATTCCGGTCGCCCGTCCGGGCATTTCAAATAATTCCGATATTGACCAAATCCCGGTTTCGCTGGTGCAGCGCATCGAGTATATCCGTGGCCCGCGTTCAGCGATTTATGGCTCTGGCGCGATTGGCGGTGTGGTGAACATCATCACCATGGCGGGTGAGGAGCGTTCGCAGATTAATGCTGGCGTGGGGTCAAAAGGGTATCAGCAATATGACGGTACGTACCGCCAGCGTTTTGGCGATACCGTAGTAACCGCGGCCGGGGCTTATCAGACCACCAAAGGCTTCGATGTTCAGCCGCGTTCCAGCTACAGCGGCGATAGTGATCGCGATGGCTATCGCAATAAACTGTTCTGGGGAGGCGTTGAGCACAAATTTAACGATCAATTCGATGGTTACTTCCGTGGCTACGGCTATGCCAGTAATGCCGATTATGACCAGGGGAACTGGGGCTATGACGGCGGAAACGATGAGCACCAGAATTACACCCAGTCGTGGGATACGGGGCTGCGCTTCAATTCCGGTATTTACTCGTCGCAACTGGTCGCCAACTACCAGCGTATTAAGGATTATAACTACAGCAGCCTGAACGGGCGCTATGCGACAGGTTATAGCCTTGATGATATGGAACAGCGCTACGTCCAGTGGGGCAACAACGTTATTGTCGGACACGGCGCTGTCAGTGCTGGCGTCGACTGGAAACAAGAAAAGCTGATGTCCTTTGGCGAGTATGGGACTGACAACTATAAGCGTGATAACACGGGCCTCTATCTGACCGGGCAACAGCAGATTGACAGCGTGACGCTGGAAGCGTCTGGCCGTGAGGACCATGACGACCAGTTTGGCTGGCACGGTACCTGGCAAACGTCGGCGGGATGGCAGTTTGTTGATGACTATAAGGTGACGCTTTCCTATGGCACGGGCTTCCTTGCACCTTCACTGGGACAACAGTTTGGTGCGGAGCGTTTTGGTATCGCCTCTAACCCAAACCTGAAACCGGAAGAGTCGAAGCAGTGGGAAGCCGGGGTAGAAGGGCTGACCGGTCCGCTTGACTGGCGTCTGTCGACCTATCGCTACAAAATTCAGAACCTGATCGACTACAACAACAATACCTACTTCAACGTCAAATCCGCGACCATCAAAGGTCTGGAATGGACGGGGAACCTGACGACCGGGCCGGTCGATCATCGCTTAACGTTGCAGTATGTTGATCCGCGTGATGATGAAACCGATCAGCAGCTTTATCGCCGCGCTAAACAGCAGGTGAAGTACGAGCTGAGCGGACAGGTCTACGATCTGGGCTGGGATGTGACCTGGCAGTATATTGGCGAGCGTTACGATTACGACTACGACAATTCCCGTAAGGTGAAAATGGGCGGGCTGAGCGTGTGGGACATCGGACTTTCATATCCAGTCACCTCACATCTCACAGTTCGTGGTAAAATAGCCAACCTGTTCGATAAAGATTACGAGACAGTTTATGGCTACCAAACTGCAGGACGGGAATACACCTTGTCTGGCAGCTACACCTTCTGATCCACGTCCCACCGTGCTGGTATTTGATTCCGGCGTCGGTGGGTTGTCGGTCTATGATGAGATTCGGCACCTCCTGCCGGATCTCCACTATATCTACGCTTTCGATAACGTGGCTTTTCCTTACGGGGAGAAGAGTGAGGCGTTTATCGTTGAGCGCGTTGTTGAGATCGTGACGGCGGTACAACAGCATTATCCTCTCTCCCTGGCGGTTATCGCCTGTAACACGGCCAGTACGGTCTCTCTTCCTGCCTTGCGTGAGAAGTTTGCTTTCCCGGTCGTGGGCGTGGTGCCGGCGATCAAACCGGCGGCGCGTCTGACGGCGAATGGCATTGTCGGGTTACTGGCAACGCGCGGGACGGTGAAACGTCCTTATACGCATGAGCTAATTGCGCGCTTTGCGAATGAGTGCCAGATAGCCATGCTGGGGTCCGCAGAGCTGGTGGAACTGGCGGAAGCGAAGTTGCACGGCGAGCCAGTGCCGCTGGAAGAACTGCAACGGATCCTGCGTCCGTGGCTGCGGATGCCGGAGCCGCCTGATACCGTGGTGCTTGGCTGTACCCACTTCCCCCTGTTACAGGAAGAGCTCTTACAGGTCCTGCCGGAAGGTACGCGACTGGTCGATTCCGGGGCGGCCATTGCGCGACGTACCGCTTGGCTACTGGAACATGAAGCGCCGGATGCGAAATCAGCAGATGCCAATATTGCCTATTGCATGGCGATGACACCAGAAACTGAGCAATTATTACCTGTTTTGCAGCGCTATGGCTTTGAATCGCTCGAAAAACTGGCGGTTTAAAGCTGTATTGGGCAAATATTACGCACTCGGAGAATTATTTTAAATTTCCTCTTGTCAGCCCGAAATAACTCCCTATAATGCGCCTCCACTGACACGGAACAACGGCACGCAAGCCGCCGGGTCAGCGGGGTTCAGAGATGAACGCCCACAGAGAAA